>Ga0206980_1018_pt1 | contig 39833 bp, 39 predicted proteins | sample Alteio_BWMinCont_20_FD_153494 | JGI IMG/M metagenome (GOLD analysis project Ga0206980, IMG submission 153494) | Enriched cells from forest soil in Barre Woods Harvard Forest LTER site, Petersham, Massachusetts, United States -... | ecosystem: Environmental > Terrestrial > Soil > Temperate forest >...
GTTTACCGAGTAAGTTAAACCAACTTACGGGCAATCATAATGCCATCGCGTATGGGTACCAACACATTTTCTACGCGAGGGTCATTGGTAATCTTATCATTAAACTCCAGTATGCTTTTGGTATCGGTATCAGGTTTAGCGCTTTTCTCAACTACCTTACCGCTCCACAATACATTATCTGCTAGTATATATCCTCCTTTACTCACTTTATCAAAAAACATATCGTAATAATTAGAATAGTTCTTTTTATCCGCATCTATAAATACCATATCGAAAACAACATCGATAGTTGGTATTATTTGTAATGCATCGCCGGTATAAATTTTTACCTTTTTCTCCTGCCCCGATTCTTGTACATACTGCTTCACCATGCCGGTCAACTCTTCGTTTATATCAATAGTGTGCAGTGTGCAGTCTTCTCCCAAGCCTTCAGCAATGCTTATACCCGAATAACCTGTGAATGTACCTATCTCTAATACCTGTTTCGGCTGTATCATTGTGGTAAGCATCTTTAAAAACTTGCCTTGCAAATGACCCGATAACATACGTGGCATTATAACATGCGCATAGGTTTCGCGGTTAAGTTTTTTTAAAACTTCAGGCTCTGGTGTAGTGTGGTTCTCTATATAGGTTTCGAGTGCTTCAGGCAAAAATTCCATAAAATTTATTTTGAAGGTTTATACCCTGACTTCTGTAATATCTTATCTGCATTCGTTTCTGCCATTAGTTGCGCCAGAGTTACCTTGCGGTTGTTCTTCATATAACTGCGCACAATTTGCCAGCCTAGCCAATGACCAACACGCGCAGGACAATAGTCATGATTGAAAGCGGCAGTAAAGGGCCCGTCGTCAGTAAACTTAATGATCTCAGTCTGGTCGGTAGTATATAAAAAGTGTTTCTCAATAAGGTATGCCCACATATTAAACTCATTCTCTTTGCACCATGCCAATTGTTTTCCGCTGTACCACATTTTTGTTGTATCGGCCACGTCAGGCATTAGGGCGTCAAGTAAGTAACGTACCTTACCTTCGTGAACTAACACGGCAAGCATATCATTCTTATCCTCATTTGGCTTGAATGCACTTTCTAACCAGCCATATACCACATCGCTCGGCATATACTCTTTGCTCATGTGCAACATTTTGTATTCGGGGAAACGTAGCATGATATAGTAAGGCGATTTCTTCCCCAAATACATTTCAAGCGATACCGCCAATGTACTATCCTTATAAGCCAATGCATAATTAAAGCCACTCATAGCTGTTACTACTCTTGGCAATGAATGGTTTGGGAAATAATATTTAAAATGTTTGAATGCATCGGTAAGCGAATTTTCCAGAAAACTCATATCAGCGTACATCCTCTCGCAAGTATCGTAAACGGCATGCATATCTTTATCGGTAATAAAGCGTCGTAACCCGGCATTGTAGGTAGAGTCTCTTGTTCCTCCATCATTCACCACATCTATTACAAACTGATCGTAGAACCTTCCGTATTTCTTTTCTAGCTTAGGCGTGTATTGGTTAATACTATCAGCAGGCATACTAAACATATCCTTCTCAAGCCTGTCGACTTTTACAGGCTCAATTTTTATACCCGATACATCTATTTTGAGTCTATCATTATTACATGCTGCCAGTAAAAAGGCAATGGTGCATGCCAGAATAAATCGGGTTGAAAGGATTCGTTTCATCATATATGCAAATGTAATTATGTTTAAGTAGAAGGTGTGTAAAGCTTACGCAGTTTTTTATTTAAGGGCTCTGAATAGAAACGTGAAATAATCTCTGCCAGCAATGCAGATACTAATAAGAAAGCAAGAAGCCAAAGTACTTTGCTGTATTGGCCCATTTGATCGCGACTGACTAATGTTTTCATTAAGGCAAGTATTATTATGTGAAATAAATAGAGTTCGTAACTGCATTTGCCGAACCAACAAATGATCTTTGCCAAGATATTTTTTGAAAACAATGTACCGGCTTGCTTATTATAAGTTTGAATAAGAAGGATTGCTGTGCCAAGGGCTACAAGCGATACACCGAATACTACATTATCCATAATGTTGCAATAACAATAAGTAACAGCTATTAAGGCAATCGCAAGAACGCTGAGTAGTTTTCCCTTAATTCCATTTATAGTATACTTTTTGGCAAACAAGGCTGCGCAACATCCTAATGCAATAGCATCGAAACACGACCAGTAGTCATACAGAGAGATGATCTCATCATCGGTATGATAGCTTCGGTAAATCGGTCCGATGATTATAAACACGATCCAAATAGGGATGATGTATTTCTCTTTGCGGAATATGAGGCAAAGAATAGGAAAGGTAAAGTAGAACACTTCTTCAACTGATAATGACCAGAAAATATTGATGCCATAATTGAAATAGCCGAACTTCTGCATGAGTATGTTATGCCAGAAGGTTAATACCGAAAGCACCGTGGTGAACATTGATACGTTCTTGGAAGGACTATTTTGAAATATGGCAATCGGTATTAAGCTAAACCCAATAATAATTGCCAGCACTAATACTAACGAGGGTACTATACGAGCAAAGCGCATCAAATAAAAACTTAACGCGTTTACCTTACCTAACCCATTATATCGCTCAACCGATTTGGATGTGATCAAAAAGCCGGAAATAGCAAAAAACATTGTCACCCCATAATTGCCATTCGAAACAATAGATGAGACGGCCTTTTTCGAAAAGATAGTGCCCAGTATACTATCGCTTAAATGATAGGCGAGGGCAAAATGCAAAAGCAGAACAAGAATAATAGAGATGCCTCTTATTAAATCAACATATAGGTTTCTCGAACCCGATGAGGTCATAAATGGTCTGGAGATAATTTTAGGCTGTTCAATATCTTAAGTGCTAACTCTCTGCGGCAATCTTCAAATGTAGGGTTATGAAGTGCGGTATCACAATGAACGTAGTTAGCAAAGATGTACGTGTTTTTATTCGCTTCAATATAACCCACAAACCATCCTACTTCTTGTCCATCAACAAACCCCCAGCCTGTTTTACCTCTTAATGTATAGTTGGCAGAATCTTTCAATATCATTATCTTTTTCAGTATATCAATATTGCGTTGCTTAAATGGCAAGTTATTCTCGTGTACTCGTTTTAAGAAAGCGATCTGTTGTTCCGGGCTAATGCGCAAGCCACCATGCAGCCAAAACTTGTCTATTCCTCCACTTGTGTCAGCATTCCCATAAGGTATTGTATCCAACCATCGTTTCATTTGCTTTCCGCCTACGCGTCGTGCAAGTTCCTGGTAATACCAATAGGCTGAATACTTAAAGGCTCTCTTCAGGTCAAGGTCCTGGTTCCATTCGGGTGCAAATCGCACTACACTATCCCATTTTATTACATAGTTCTCATCAGGTATTACTCCTGTTTCGAGCCCTATTAAAGTATTGCAAATTTTAAATGTAGAGCAGGGTAGGTCGGGTTTTGTATACTCAGGTTGATTGTAAATAAGATACTTATCATTGTTCAGGTCATATAATGCAAAGCAGCCTTTTACATTATTGGCATCATAATACTTTTTAAAATCATCGCGTGTTTCAATTGTCGGTTCGTGTTTGCAGCTAGCTGCAAGAATGAGAATAGTAAATAGTAACAGGCTTCTTTTCATAGAGTTATAAATAATGCTATCAAATGTATAAAACCGTTTATGATGAAATTGAGTAGCTTTATAACATATTTTAACAAAACCGGAAGTATAACTCTTCCGTATGTTAATGTAAACAGCCAAAATGAGCTACAAAATAATTACAGCAGTACTAATTGCAGCATCGCTGCAAGCCTGCTCACAACAACAGCCAAATACTAATAACAAAACCGTAACTACTATGGATTCAACCAAACATGCCGGTTCGGGCAAAGAAAGTAAGTACAGGAAATTAACTCCTGAAGAAGAACGTGTAATTGTAGATAAAGGAACAGAAGCGCCTTTTACCGGGCAATATGAAAAGACAACAGCAAAAGGCACTTATGTATGCAAACGTTGTGGCGCGCCGTTGTACAAATCAGATAATAAGTTTGATGCACATTGCGGCTGGCCGGCTTTTGATGATGAAATACCGGGAGCTGTAAAACGTATACCTGACCCTGATGGCATGCGCACTGAAATTGAATGCGCTAACTGCGGAGCTCACTTAGGCCACGTATTTACAGGCGAAGGATTTACTTCTACCAATACACGCCATTGCGTAAATTCAATATCGCTGGTATTTATCCCTGCTGATAGTACTAAGAAATAATTATTCTGCCAGCGTACCGAGCTCAGCAGAAATTTCTTCCCATTGCTTGAATTTTTCTTCAAGCTTTGTTTTCAGGCTTTGATATTCTGCCAGGAAAGCGTTTGAATCTGATTTGCTATAAAAGTCGGGGTGGCTAATAGCTTTGTCCGCCTCGGCTACTTTCTTTTCAAATTCAGCTATGTCGCTTTCTATCTTATTTATCTTCGACTGAAGTTGTTTTATTTTCTTACCGGTATCTTCAGCAGAGGCACTTGCGGCAGGTGTTTCTTTAGTAGCTTTTTCATCTTTCTTAGCCTTCTGTTGCACCTTCGATTCGTTCAGCCTTTCTAATTTACGCTTGCGCATAAACTCATTTATATCGCACAAATGCTCTTTCACATGCCCTTCTCTGTATTCATAAAGCTTGGTAGCAAGGCCATCTAAAAAGTCCCTATCGTGAGATACTATTATTAAAGTCCCTTCGTAATCGAGTAGGGCGCGTTTCAAAATATCTTTCGAACGTATGTCAAGGTGGTTGGTAGGTTCATCAAGTATAAGTAAGTTGTATGGTTGAAGCAATAGCTTGCATAATGCTAACCTTCCGCGTTCACCACCACTTAATACTCTTACTTTTTTATCTATATCATCGCCGCCAAATAAAAATGCACCCAACAGGTTTCTTATTCTGCTGCGCACTTCACCTACAGCTAATTCATCAATGGTATCGAAAACGGTTTTCTCAGTGTCTAATTTCTCAGCCTGATCCTGCTCAAAATAACCCATTAATATATTGTGACCCAATTTTATAGTGCCGGTATAATCGGTTTTCCCCGCTATCATTTTCATCATAGTGGTTTTGCCTTCACCATTACGGCCTACAAAAGCAATACGTTCACCTTTTTCAATAATAAAATTGGCTTCTGAAAATATGTGTTTTGGCCCATAATCTTTAGCTGCATGTTCTACAGTAAGTATTATGTTACCACAATGTGCAGGCGGCGGAAATTTAAAATAGATGGCAGAGTTATCGGCGTCATCTACTTCTACTATTTCCATCTTATCTAGCTTCTTAATAAGCGATTGTGCAAAGGCAGCTTTACTTGCCTTGGCACGGTTCTTATCAATAAGTATCTGGGTTTTGTTAATTATCTTTTGTTGGTTCTTAGCAGCAGCCTCTTGTTGGTTACGCCTTTCCTGGCGCAGTTCTAAGTAGTGGCTGTAATTCGTTTTGTAATCGTATATCTTCTTATTCGATATTTCAATGGTACGTGTAGTAACGTTATCTAAAAACTTTTTATCGTGAGATATAAGTACCAATGCGCCTTCATAAGTTTCCATAAACTCCTCCAGCCATTGCATCGATTCAATGTCAAGGTGGTTGGTAGGCTCATCGAGTAATAGTACGTCTGGCTTCTGCAATAATAGTTTTGCCAACTCAATACGCATACGCCATCCACCGCTAAGTTCAGATGTTGATCTGTTGAAATCAGCACGGTCAAAGCCAAGTCCTTTTAATTTCTTTTCTATTTCCTCATCCATATTACCCGAACCAATTACCTCTAAGCGGTGAGATATGTCGGTTATTTCAGTAATAAGGTTCGAATATGAATCAGTTTCGTAATCGGTACGGGTTTCAAGCTCGTGGTTTATTTCTTTCAGGCGTTTTTCGAGTTGCTGTATTTCGCTGAAAGCGGTAGCAGTTTCTTCAAACACGGTTTTACCATGCTGGTGAACCATATCTTGCGGCAAATAGGCTATTTTAAGGTCTTTGGGTTTGCCAATACTTCCTGAGCTTGGATTCTGCTGATCGGCCAATAATTTGAGCAAAGTACTTTTACCTGCACCATTCTTTCCGGCAAGGCCTATCCTATCCCTTGAGTTTATAAGGAAACTAACATTTTCGAAGAGGGAAGTGCCTCCAAAACTTACTGTAATACTATTTAATGATATCATTGGCCTTAAAAAAGATTTGCAAAAGTAGCCCTTTTCATTGGATTTTTGGATATAGTTGCGGTTAAATATTAAAGAAGGATTAAACAAGGCGACTTTTAAGCTCAATTAACACCAAGGTACAGAAATAATAAAGGCCCGCAAAATGCGAGCCTTTATTCATGCTGTGAAAGAAAAATTACTTGGTAGCAGCGTCCTTCTTAACGTCAGCTTTCTTGTCATCTTTCTTAGCGTCCTTCTTGTCTGCTTTCTTATCAGCAGCTTTGGTTTCTTTTTTAGCAGGCTCTTGCTTTGCAGGAGCAGCCTTGTCTTGTGCGAAAGTAACACCAGCAAACAATACCAGTGCAGCCAGGATAACGATTGACTTTTTCATGATAATTAAAATTTAATTGTTAGTTTATGAAAGCAAAACTACAGTGGTAAAATGAAGAAATAGTGAAGGCAATCAGGCTAAAATAGGGCAAATAAAAAAGGCTGCTATTACAGCAGCCCCTTTTAGTGATGGAAGAAATATATTACTTGTTAAGGTCAGCTTTTTTGTTTTCAGCTTTTTGCTTTTCAGCCATTCCTTTTGCCGAAGCAGTGTGGGCTTTTTGAGTTGCCTTTCCTTTTTCAGTGCTTGCTTTTTGCTTAGCGGCAGCTTCTTCTTTGGTAGCTGTGGCACTTGCCTTTTGCTTGGCAGCAGCTTCTCCCTTTGCGGCTTCTTGCTTGCCTTCGGTGCTGGCTTTTTGTTTAGCAGCGGTTTCCTGGGTTGCAGCTTGTTGTTTTGCTTCTGTTTTAGCAGCAGCTTCTTTGGTTGCAGCTTGTTGCTTAGCATCGGTCTTGGCAGCAGCTTCCTTTGTGGTGGCGTCTTGCTTTAATGTGTTCAGGTTTTCTTGAGCAAAAGAAATACCGGCAAATAACACCAGTGATGCGAGAGTTGCGAATACTTTTTTCATGGCAGTTTGTGTATGATTTTAAATTATGGCAGCGAAACTAAAATAAGATTATGAAGCTAAAATGAAGAATGTCAGATGTTAATGCCAGAATGAGCTTAACAGTAATTTAATGAACCGAAGTAAAACTTTATGTTCCCACTTATCAAATAGATTATATTTTTGCTGCACCAAAAATTGAATTTTCAATAAATAACGATTGTAAATTTATATTTGCGAATACTTTAATAAATAATAAGATAATTAATGAGCAACAAAAAAGATATGAAAAAAGGACCTATTTCTTCATTTATTGATAAAAATTACCTGCACTTTAACTCTGCTACGCTGGTAGATGCATCAAAGGCCTACAGAGCCCACATGGATAAGAAGGGTAAGATGATGATTACACTGGCTGGTGCTATGAGTACTGCAGAGTTGGGAATATCGTTAGCCGAAATGATCCGTCAGGATATGGTATCTATTATTTCATGTACCGGTGCCAACCTCGAAGAAGATATAATGAACCTTGTAGCGCATAGCCATTATAAAAGGGTTCCTAACTACCGTCAATTATCGCCTGCTGAAGAATGGGATTTGTTAGAGCATGGCTTTAACCGTGTAACCGATACTTGTATACCTGAGGAAGAGGCTTTCCGCCGTATACAAAAACATATTCATAAAATATGGAAGAAGGCACAAGATACAGGCAAGCGTTATTTTCCGCATGAATATATGTATGAGTTATTGCTTTCTGGGGTTATGAAAAAGCATTACGAAATTGATGTGAAGAATAGCTGGATGATGGCTGCGGCAGAAAAGAACATCCCAATTATTGTTCCGGGATGGGAAGATTCTACCATGGGTAACATCTTTGCTTCGTATTGTATTAAGAAAGAATTGCAACCGAGCATTATGAAATCGGGTATTGAATATATGATGTGGTTGGCTGAGTGGTACACCAAGAACTCAAAGGGTAAAGGAATCGGCTTCTACCAGATTGGTGGTGGTATAGCAGGTGACTTCCCTATTTGCGTTGTACCTATGCTTTACCAGGATATGGAAAGGACAGATACCCCTTTCTGGGCGTATTTCTGTCAAATATCAGATTCAACTACCAGTTATGGCTCATATTCAGGTGCAGTACCTAATGAAAAGATAACCTGGGGTAAACTGAGTGATAAGACCCCTCGTTTTATTATAGAATCGGATGCTACTATAGTGGCTCCGCTTATGTTTGCTTATATACTAGGCCAATAACCGGGATTGAGGCTAAGGTTAAGATGTAGGATTAAACTGGGGCTTTTTTCTCAGTCTCGACCTAAATCTTAACCTAAAATGGCATATTTCAACTGATTATGTATATTTGCGCCCTTTAAAAAAGCACATTTTAACTTTTATATACTATGAATTACGTTCTGTACATCGTCCCTATTATTGGAATTTTAGCCTTGTTATACACATTTGTAACATCCAAATGGGTTGAAAAGCAAGAAACAGGAGATGCTAACATGGTCGAACTGGCCGGTTACATTGCTAAGGGTGCCATGGCCTTTTTAAAGGCTGAATGGAGAATACTAAGCATTTTTGTAGTAATGGCTGCATGCTTATTAGCATGGGCAGGTACAACAGTGCCAGATTCAAGCCCTGTTATAGCAATAGCGTTCTGCTTAGGTGCCATATTATCAGCTACTGCCGGATATATTGGTATGAATATTGCTACCAAGGCTAACGTTCGTACAACGCAAGCTGCACGTACAAGCTTAGCAAAAGCATTAAAAGTTTCTTTCACAGGTGGTACCGTAATGGGTATGGGTGTTGCAGGTTTAGCTATCCTTGGTTTGGGTGGTTTATTCTTAGTGTTCTACCAATTATTTTTTGTTGGTAAAGGCACAGCAGTAACCGGGCTCGATATGAAGAGAGCTATTGAAGTATTAGCAGGTTTTTCATTAGGTGCTGAATCAATTGCATTATTTGCCCGTGTAGGTGGTGGTATTTATACCAAAGCTGCTGACGTAGGCGCTGACTTAGTGGGTAAAGTTGAAGCAGGCATTCCTGAGGATGACGTTCGTAACCCTGCTACCATTGCCGATAACGTAGGCGATAACGTAGGTGACGTTGCGGGTATGGGCGCTGACTTATTTGGTTCTTATGTTGCAACTATACTTGCTACTATGGTATTAGGCCAAGAAATTGATGCATCAAAAGATAATTACGGCGGACTTTCTCCTATTATCCTTCCTATGTTTATTGCAGGTATAGGTTTAATATTCTCAATTGTAGGAAGCTGGTTTGTTAAGATCACTAAAGAAACTGACAGCGTACAAAGAGCATTGAACATTGGTAACTGGTCATCTATTATAATGACAGCCGTTGCATCATACTTCGCGGTTAAAATATTATTACCTGCCGATATGATTCACCGTGGTGTACAGTTTACATCAATGGATGTTTACTATTCTATCATCACAGGTTTAATTGTAGGTACATTAATGAGTATGATAACTGAGTACTATACAGCTATGGGCAAACGCCCTGTGCTTTCTATTATTAAGCAATCGGGTACAGGCCACGCTACTAATATTATTGGTGGTTTATCAGTAGGTATGGAATCTACAGTTGCTCCAATATTGGTATTAGCTGTTGGTATCGTAACCTCTTATTTCTTTGCTGGTCTATATGGTGTATCAATAGCTGCTGCCGGTATGATGGCTACCACTGCTATGCAATTATCAATAGATGCTTTTGGGCCTATTGCCGATAACGCTGGTGGTATTGCAGAAATGAGCCGCTTACCTGAAGAAGTTCGTCACCGTACCGATAACCTGGATGCTGTAGGTAATACTACCGCTGCTACAGGAAAAGGATTTGCTATTGCATCTGCTGCGCTTACCTCATTAGCACTGTTCGCTGCTTTTGTGGGTGTTGCAGGAATTACTTCTATCGATATTTACCATGCTGATGTATTGGCTGGTTTGTTTATCGGTGGTATGATACCGTTTATTTTCTCTTCACTTTGTATTGCTGCTGTAGGCCGCGCCGCTATGGATATGGTGAACGAAGTTCGCCGCCAGTTTCGCGAAATACCGGGCATTATGGAATATAAAGCAAAACCAGAGTACGAAAAGTGTGTTGCTATTTCTACCAAAGCTTCTATTCGCGAAATGATTGCTCCAGGTGCTATTGCATTATTAGTTCCTGTAATTGTAGGCTTCACTTTCGGCCCTGAAGTATTAGGTGGTTTATTGGCAGGTGTAACCGTTAGCGGTGTGTTAATGGGTATCTTCCAATCGAACGCAGGTGGTGCATGGGATAACGCTAAGAAATCTTTTGAAAAAGGTGTTGAGATCAACGGAGAGAAATTCTTCAAAAAATCTGAGCCACACAAAGCATCTGTGACCGGTGACACCGTTGGCGATCCGTTCAAGGATACTTCTGGCCCTTCTATGAACATATTAATTAAGTTGATGAGTATCGTATCGCTGGTTATTGCTCCGCATATTGGTGTGAACAATTACAAGCCTTTGTTTAAAGTGTCGGGCCAGCCACATATTTCGGCTCCTGCAACACAAATCAACGCGGTTCCTGCCAACACTATTGTGTTGACGGCAAAGAAGTAATTTCACTACATGCTTAACGAAGGCGGATCGGACATTTGGAGGAAGGTACGCCTTTACATGTTTGGTGTTATAATGGGCGCCATTGGTATGTATTTTGTTTTTGGTGCGCGCGGCTGTAAAAGCCTTACACCGGGAATGCTTAAGCTCGATCAATTAGCAACCAAGGACACTGTTAGATATTCAGATACGGCCCTTTGCCAAATGAAATGTCAGCACATTACACCTGATGAGGTAATAGAATCATTTACCTATGGTAAGATAGATCATAACAAGAGTAAGGATTTCCACCAGCGCCACCCTATGTATAATTTCAAGGGCCAAATTAAAAGAGGTGATACCCTCAACGTAATTTGTATTGAGCAGGACAGTATTGTTCGGATTATTTATGTTAAGGATTTGAATAGGAAGGATACTTGCCACTGTCCTTAGAACTTCTCAAACACTCCCAAGCCATACAAGGCAAAGTCATATTTTATCGGGTCTTTTGGGTCTAATTTTCTGAGATTCTTTGTTAGTTCATCAACTGCTTTCCAATCATCTTGTGTTCGTTTTAATAAACCAAGTTTACGGGCTACTCTACCAGAATGAAGATCTATAGGGCAGTAGAGCAGGGAAGGAGAGATATTTTTCCAAATACCAAAATCTACTCCGCGTTTATCATTACGTACCATCCAACGTAAAAACATATTCAGCCGCTTGCCGGATGAATTCTTATTCACATCAGCAATATGCTTGGCAGTTCTTCCTGCTGGAAACTCGCCTAAAAACAGTTCTCTAAATTGCACAAGACCATTTTTCATGTCGCTCGGGTGGGCGAACGTTTTTTTCAACCCGCCTTTTTTAGTGTAGATATGCTGTAACGACTTAATAAAATAAATAGCATCCGTACCATTAAATGTGCGATGAGCAAAACTAGAAAATGCTTTCCAGTCTTTTGCTGTTGAGTTTTTTATGTATTCAAAAGGTGCATTATCCATTAGTTCCATTAGCCTTTGGCCATTTCGGATAATAGTGGGCCTTTGCCCCCATGCCAGTGTAGCAACAAATAGAGCAGCTATCTCTATATCTTCTTTCTTGGTGAACTGATGAGGAACAGAAATAGGATCACTCTCTATGAACTTCGGCTTGTTATAGAGTTCATATTTTTCGTCAAGGAACTCTTTCAGTTCAGATGACTTTAGTTTCATACTCCTTTAAATAGTAGGGTAAAAGTAGAGCCCTCACCAACTTTCGATTCTACCGAAATATCAATATGGTGGAAATCAGCAATGGTTTTAACCATGGCTAAGCCAAGCCCATAGCTCTCTTCGGTGGTATTGAACTTTTTAAAGCGGTAAAATATCGACTCAATATTTTCAGGTGGAATGCCTTTGCCGGTATCACGAACAATTATTTTTTGTTCATTCCTAACATTGCTGACGGTTATAAATATTTTACCATTTTGGTTGTTGTATTTCACTGCATTATTCACCAGATTGAATAGCATAGTAAACAGCAACGATTTATTACAAGGTGCAAAAGTGAATGCATCTTTAAGATCTAATTCGAGTGATATGTTCTTTTCATCGAGCCTTACCTCAATTTCTTCCGCCACCTCTTTTACAAGCTCCGTACTATTTATGGTGTCTTCTTTCGGTGCCTGGTTATTCTCAATTTGAGAGATAAGTAAAAGTGAGCGTACTATCTGCTTAAGTCTGCCTAATGTACGTTGAGATTCTAATATCTTTTGCTCCGATTCCTCATTCAGTGTTCCTGCCTCCAGCATGTTCTCTAATCGAGTCTGTAATATAGAAATAGGAGTAAGCAATTCGTGTGATACGTTGGCAATAAATTCTTTTTCAATGTGGAATGCATTTTGAATTTTACGCATCATCTCACTTATCGTATTATCGAGATAACGGAAATCAGTGGTAGTAGTATTTACCCGCCTGAAGTCAAATTTTTCAGGATGCCTGGTTGCAATTAATTTGGTCTCGATCTTCTGCAAAGGCCGCAACAAATATTGTATTATGGATAGATCGACCAATACAGTCAGCGTAATAATAACAAGTAAAATATAAAGCGCTACCTTACGTAGAATAAGGTTAAGGTCCCTTACATATTGTATGCTTTCACCAATTTCTAATAAGTAATTAGTATGGTTATATACAAAGTAATGTTTAAGAATGCGGTATTCAAGAACTTCCTCTTCAATATCGCGTGAGGAGTTTACAATGGTATCTTTCCCAATAGCACTCTCAGCTATTTTTTCAATCGATACGTAGTTCTCTTTAAAGATAGTATAATCGGCAAAGCTACTGTCGCCATAGGTGCTGTCAGATTCTTCGGCAATAAATTCCTTCATCCCCTTATTGCTTACCCGTTGAAAAATAGTGGTCTCCTTATTCTTAAGGTTAGAATCTATCTGCTTTATAGCGGCTTGGTAAATAAGGCTGGGTACAAATACAAGAAAAGCTACAATAATTAAAATACGTGTGAACGCATTTATGAATGTAACTTTATAGTAGAGCTTCATTGGTCTTGTATTTCAAATACAATTATAAAAGTGTAAGTCGGTAACCTATACCACGCACGGTTTCTATCCAGTCTACTTCGGCATGTTGGCCAAGCTTTTTGCGGAGATTCTTTATATGCACATCTACATAGTTCGAATCGTAATCTACTTCCAATGCATTATCCCAAATATGCTCGGTAAGCTGAACACGGGTAACCACTCGGTTTTTATTTATAAGCAGGTATTGTAATATGTCGAACTCTTTTTTAGTAAGACTAATGGCAGTAGTCTTGAACGAAATGATACGGTTTGTCATGTCCACAGTAAAGCCGTGAACATCCATCGTATTTTTTTTAAGTCCATGTTTACGTCGAATAATGGCCTGCATACGCGATGTGAGTTCAAGCAATGAGAATGGTTTAGCCAGGTAATCATCTGCACCAAGATCAAGTCCTTTTATTTTATCGTCTGTGCTACCACGTGCAGTTAAAATAATAACCGATGCTTCCTGGTTAGCTTCTTTGGCTTCCTTCAGCAAGTCTAATCCTTCATAATCGGGTAAGCCAAGATCTAGTAAAAGAAAATCGTAAGGGTTAACGTATATTTTTTCAGAAGCTTCTTTGCCGGTATATGCAATATCGCAGATGTAGCCTTCTTTCTTTAAAAAGGTCTGCATCTCTTTTGCCAGTGATTTTTCGTCTTCAACTATCAATATATTCATAGCTATAATTTTAAGAGAAAGATTGTTCTATCGATAAAAGTATTTTTTTACAGGCTAATTTTATTTCAGTTTCTGTAATTATCAATGGTGGCGCTATTCTCATCGCATCGGCACGAAACAGGAACCAGTCAGCAATTATACCATTTTTAATACAGTTTTCTATCACCTTTTTATTCAGCTCTTCACTGCTAAACTGAACTGCAAGCATTAATCCCATTCCTCTAATTCCTTTAATTGCTTTATGTTTAAGTAAAGTACGGAATAGTTTTTCTTTTTTAGTAGCGGAGGTATAAAGTTTTTTGCTGATCAAAACATCAAATGCAGCCAATCCTGAAGCACAACTCAAGGGATGTCCGCCAAATGTGGTAATATGCCCTAATGCCGGGTTATCAGATAACGAGGACATTATTTTTTTGCTTGCAACAAAACCACCAATAGGTAAGCCACCACCCATGGCCTTACCAATAGTTACAATATCGGGTGTAATTCCAAAATGCTCAAAAGCAAATAATTTGCCTGTGCGGCCAAATCCGCTTTGTATTTCATCGGCTATAAGTAATGTGCCTGTTTCATTACAACGTTTCCTTAAAGCCTTTAAAAATGCTTTCGATGGCACATTAACTCCGGCCTCACCTTGTATAGGTTCAACAATAACGCAGGCGGTACTTTTTGTAATATTGATAAGCTCTTCATTGTTTCCGAAAGGCAGAATGGTTACATCCGGTAAAAGTGGACGAAACGGCATCTTAAGTGCTTCGTCGCCCATAACACTTAATGCGCCATGTGTACTACCATGGTATGCATTACTGAATGATACTATGCCAGTTCTTCCTGTATAACGCTTGGCAAGTTTCAAAGCGCCTTCGACTGCTTCGCTACCCGAGTTCACAAAATAAACTGAGTCTAATTGTTTCGGTAGTTTGCTGCAGAGTTTCTTTGCAAAAGCTACTTGTGGCGATTGAATATATTCGCCATACACCATTATATGCGTATGTTTATCGGCTTGCTTTTTAATAGCTTTTACAACAGCAGGGTGGCTATGCCCTAAATTGCTTACAGCAATACCCGAAATAAGGTCGAGGTATTTTTTGCCGTTAATATCTTTAAGCCAAATGCCTTTAGCACTTGAAATTTCTAAGGAAAGTGGACCAGGACTGGTTTGGGCCAGGTAACTAAAAAAGTCTTTTTTCTGTGACAGAGCTGAACTCATCAGTTTTTAGCACTGCGCCTACCAATTTTAAAGGGCAGTTTAATTTTTGAAAGGTAATGAAGTAAACCTTTCAATGCATCGAAGTAAAGAGTTATGGAAAGGAATACGGTCATAAACCATACTATGCCCAGGTTAACCCAGTATGTGTCGAACAATACACCAAACATACGTTTATTAGGCGCGTAGAATTGTGCATTACCAAACATGCTTGATTTTACCGGGTCGAGGTAAATAGGATCGGCGCGCTGAACCAATTCATGGTCAATTTCAGCAATACGTGTAAAGTCATTGTGGTTAGTTACGAAGTCAGAAAGATTATCATTTTCATAATCGTCTTTCAGTTTATCAAATGAAGCTTTTGCCGCATCGGTTGATGATAACGATTGAATTAACTGGTCTTCTTTACCATCTACAACATTGTATTGTTGAACATAGGCATCGTTAACTGAATTGAAGTAGGCAGTTGTTTTAGCAGCAATGTTATCTGAAAAATGCCCTGGAGTTAAACTATCTATGTAAGGGTAAGCAACTGAAGGTAACATAATCTGTTGCTTTGATATTTCATTTCTCAACAATAACAGGTCATCATTAACCTTTTGTTGCATCTGAGGATTCTTATAAATACTTTGGGCATCGCTCAACGCATTCCTCATGGCCGTTAACCATTCGTTTTTACGGAAGTTGGCTACGCTCTTATATTTATCGTAGATGTAGAAATTCTTTTCGTACTCATTATTCTTAAACTGGTCAACGCTCAATGCTTCATAAGCCCAGCGCGATGCCATGGCCTGACCAACAAATGGAACTTCGGTTTGTGATGCAAAAACAGGGTTCAGTTTATCGAACTTTACTACTATACCACTCAGTAAAAGTTGAGGAATAATTAGGAAAGGAATAAGAATATAAATAGTAACCGCTGAGTTAAAGCTTGCCGAAATATTAAGGCCAAGTAAGTTCGCAAAACAACATACGCTAAACAATACCAACCAATAATCTCCCCACATACCTTTAATATCCAGTATGCTATTACCAACCGCTACAAACAATACCATTTGTATGGCAGATATGGTGAACATGATCAATATCTTGGAAATAAGGTAACTGCCTTTACTTAGGTTAAGGAATGCTTCACGTTTACGGATCTTCTGGTCACGTATAATTTCTTCAGCACTTACCATAAGGCCAAGGAACAAGGCTACAATAACCGACATGAATATATAGGTCGGTATATTTTCATTGGTCCTGAATAAATAACCGCTTGCCTTTGCAGCATCACTGCTACGGAACCTCATTAAGCCTGCCAAAATAGCTGCTAGCACAGGAGCCTCGATAAGGTTAATTACAATGTATTGAGTATTGGTAAGCTTTGATAAAACATCGCGTACCACAAAAGTTTTAAACTGGCTAAGTAGGCTAGGTATAGAAAAACCTGCAGGCGGAACAGCTTCGTGTTTCTCTTCGTGGGGCGGTGGACTAAAGTTCTTTAAGAAGTGTGTGTTCCATTCCGGAGCCGATATTTTACGGTTACGGGTAAGGTCGCCGTACTCATCTAATACCTTAGCATCAATAATATTGAAAATCTGTTCTGGGTTAACGTTACCGCAAGTCTGGCATTCACTTTCGGTAGCATTTACCTGGTTACTGATGGTTTTAAAATAAACTACTGCATCAATAGGGTTACCATAATAAATTGGGAAACCACCGGTATCAAGTATGAATAGCTTATCGAACATCTTAAAGATGTCGGATGAAGGCTGATGAATAACTACAAAAACAAGTTTACCCTTAAGGGTCAACTCTTTTAGTAGGTCCATTATATTTTCTGAATCGCGGGATGATAAACCTGATGTTGGTTCATCAACGAAAAGTATACCCGGTTCGCGAATAAGTTCAAGAGCAATGTTAACACGCTTACGCTGGCCACCACTAATAGTTTGTTCGAGCGGGTTACCTACTTTCAGGTTACGTGCTTCAAAAAGCCCAATATCGCTCAATACTTCATTACATCTTTTAGTAATAGCCTCATCATCAAGGTTACCAAAAGAGAGCTTAGCGCTATAAAAGAGATTCTGGAAAACTGTAAGGTCCTCAATAAGCAAATCATCTTGTGGTATATAACCTATTTGACCTGCTATGGTGCGGTCGCTTGAATGGATGCTGATACCATTTATAAGTACTTGTCCTTTGGTTGGTACCGATAAACCGTTCAATATTTTTAACAGTGTACTTTTACCTGCACCACTACCACCCATTATTCCAACAAGCTTACCCGATTCTTCTTTCAGGTTAATATCGTGAAGGCCTTGTTTGGTTTTATTAAAGAAATAGTCAATATGCTGTACTTCGAATACGATCTTCGAGGTTGATTTACTGCTTAAGAAAGCACCTACAACGTCGCTATAATAAATAGGGCGTATTTTAGGATTACGTACAGATGCGCCCTGGTTAAATACGTTTACTTTAGAAGGCTTAATAACCTGTCCGTTAAGGTACATAGTGGCAGTACCCAAATAACGGAAAATGTACATGTTAACACTGGTAACATGCAATATAGAAAGTTTGCCTTCCAGATCTTCGCAATATATATGCCTGATGCCCTTTTCAGTAGCATCGGTTTTACTATCGATAAAAAGCAATTCGGTGGTATTGGCAGGTTTACCATCCGCTGATTCCACAAAGTCTTTAATACAGCTAAATTCTTCAGTACTAATATTAAAGCTTTCAGATACTGTTGTGATAAACTCCAATTCTTGTGGAGCTATACCTGCTTCTGAATTTACGAACTCAATTAAACGTATAAGAACGACGATCTTCTGCTTTTGAGCCAGTTCTTTATTAATGTCACTACAAATACGCAGAACCTTCACAGAGTTAAGGGATAACCTCTTTTCGCTACCGTCTTTCTTCTTAGAGGTTTGGTGAAGTTCATCCAGGTACTTTTCGTACAGTACTATGTACTGCTCAACCAGTTCCTGGTTAAGTTGCTCCTTTAAAAAAGAGCGTACCACTTCGGTACCTTTCATGTTTTCGCCCGACTCAGCTTTTGCAATAATTGCAAATAGCTGCATTAAGGCTCTTAGTATTCTTTCACTCATAGGCTAGCTTCTCCGAGACAAATATAAAAAAAAAGCATCCCCATAAAATATTTTATGGGGACGCCTAAATAAGAGAAAATAAGGTTTATTGAGGCATTACCTGTGACAAAGCCTGCTGGTTAACAGTTACAGGGTATTTTGCCTTTAATTCGGTAAGCCATTGGGCCATTAAATAGTTCTGGTAGTCGGTAGTAACCATACCCCTTACGTCATCAAGTTTCTTGGGGCCAGGAGGCAATATTTGCTTTACATTCACAAACACAACCTTGCCATTTACGGGTTGATTATCAGATATGCCTTTTTTCCAATTAGCATCTACCATCGCATTTTCTTTCTTCTCGTAATTGTTGCTTTGGTAGCTGGCAGCATCTTTATCTTTTTCATTTAATACTGCCAACACATCTTTGTCAGATTTGCCTTCTTTTATAAGCTTCTTTGCTTCTTTGGCTACTTTTTCATCTGCACAGGTAAATATGGTAGCCTCTGCACGCTCGCCATACATATAATCGTTCTTATGGGCTTCGTGGTAAGCCTTTAAGCCGGTAGTATCCTTAAGGGCTTTTGTCCAAACCATTTTGTCGGTAATATCGAATAGCAATATTCCGTCCCTGTATTCAGAAAGCATCTCAGCAAATGGTTCATATTCCATTTCTAGCTTGCTGTTTTTAAACTTCAGCACTTGTTCTTTAACAAACTTTGGATAAACTTTATTAACAGCATACTCGCCACCTTTATCGGTACCGGTAAGTTGGTTATGTGATAAGAACAGGGCAAAATCTTGCTGGGTAACAGTAACACCACCAATAGTGAAAAGGGTTTTGTTAAGGTCTTTTGCTTTATCAACGGTCCATTTATTGCTGTAGAAAGATTCATCAACAACTTTATAGAATTCATCTTTAGCCTTAACATCTTCTTTAAATTCATACTTCTGCTTTACTTCCTTTACCAATGCATCAACAGCCAGCTCCGATCGGCTGTCCTTTAATACTTTAGCCGACAACGCCTCTTTCACAGAGTCGTTGAAGGTAGCAGGTCCTTTTTTGCCTAGAAGCTTAATAATGTGCCATCCGTATGGGGTGCGAACAGGAGCAGAGATATCGCCGTTGTTTTGAAGACCAAATGATGCTTGTTCAAAAGGCATTGGCATACGGCCTACGCCAAACCAGAAAAGAGTTCCGCCTTTTTTAGCAGATGATGGATCTTGTGAGAATTTTTTTGCAAGATCGCTAAAGTCTTGTCCCTTTTTAATAAGGCCATAAATAGAGTCGATCTTTGCTTTAATATTTAATGAATCTGTTGCAGTCATTTTTTGAGGAGTACGAAGCATAATATGAGCTACATAAACTTCTCCGGCATCAGGCTTTCTATCAATTACTTTAATCAAGTGATAGCCAAATGGTGTACGAACCGGCATTGAAACTTCACCCACTTTAGTGTTATACAGAGCGTTTTCGAATGGGTAGTAGGTTTCTAAAGAAGTAATGTAGCCAATATCTCCACCATGTTGGGCAGAACGATCATCTTGTGAATTCTTTTTGGCAGCATCTTCGAAAGTTATCTGCTTTTTCAAAATGTCTTCACGTATCTTAACTATCTTGTTATAAGCTGCCAATGTATCGGCAGGAGCTGCATCTGGAGCAACTTTTATAAGTATGTGGCTTGTTTTAATATCAGTCTGCATCCTGTCGAAGGCTTCTTTTACCAACTGGTCTTCAACGGTCTGGTCGCGCATATAAGGCTCAGCAAGTTTTTGCCTGTATTCGTTCATTTCTTGTTTAAATGAAGGGGTAGTATCCAAGCGAGCATCCATTGCCGCGTTTACCTTTAAGCGGAATTCAGTAAAAAGAGCGAGGTAGTTATCCAGCGCCTTTTTGCTCTTTATAGAGTCTTTAGACAGGTTCTTGTAATACATCGACCTGAATTCCTGTAGCGTTACCGGTTGGTTACCTACAGTCATTAATATTTGTGGGTCATGTCCCTGGGCATTAAGGCACACAGTGGTAAACATAAAAAGTGTGCTGTAAATAACAGAAAGATGCTTTTTCATAGAAGTTGGTTGTTAAGTCTTATTTTAAAGAGGAGCAAAAATAACATTTTTGCGATATGTTATATTGCCGTAACAATAGCCTTTTGAGCCATTTAAAATAAGTTTTAACCTATACCTGCCTTTTTTGCGCCCAAAACCGTACATTTGTAGTAGTATGCGGTATATATATTTACTGTTTCTCTGCATGTTAATGCACGGTGGGTTAAAAGCCCAGGATAAGGGGAGCTATAGCAAAGATTTTTCCAGTGGGAATACCCTCTTGGCTGAAAAGAAATATGCCAAGGCCTTGCCTTTCTTTTTAAGTGCCTGTAAGTCAGACTCTTCAAGCGCTAACATCAATTATAAAATTGGCATTTGTTATATAGGCATTGCAGGCAAAAAAGACCAGGCAGTACCATATTTAGAAAGGGCCTTGAAGAATATTACTCCGTCTTATAATGCAAATAACGCTCAACAAACGTCAGCCCCAAGAAACACATACTATTATCTGGGTATTGCCTATAATTCGGCTAATAAGTTTGGCGAGGCTATTAATAGTTTTAAAACATTCAGGTCCTTCGTTGTAAATAAAGATTCGCTTGCCGAAGTTGATCATCATATTGAACAATGCGATAATGCCCGTATGTTTATTATGGCCCCTAACGGCGCACGGTTATTTAATTTAGGAGATAGTGTTAACAGTACTTATAATGATTGGAATCCTTTAGTAGCCGCCGATGAAGCTTCGGTTATTTTTACATCTGATAGGCCTATGAGCAATAATTCCGACGGCCATTCTTATATTTATATAAGTACTCGTAAGAGTGATACAACCTGGTCAACAGCACACCTTCTTGATAAAACACTTAATGGGATGATTGATAATTCTAGTTCATTCATTACTCCGGATGGACAGCAGATTTTTGTAAATGGCAATAATGGTAAAACCAATTTAGTGCTTACAAGTTTTCCCGGAGAGAGTAATTGGGATGTACCGCAAGATCCGGGCGGAGACATAAATAACCCAGAAACTGCTACTAATGTGTGTGTTTCGCCTGATGGTAATACATTATATTTTGTCAGCAACAGGCCGGGTGGTTTTGGCGGAAAAGATATTTGGCGTTGCGTGAAATTGCCTAACGGAAAATGGAGTCTTGCAGTCAATCTAGGTAGTACTATAAATACGCCTTATAACGAAGAAACCCCATTTATGCATGTTGATGGCAAGACATTCTTTTTTAGTTCGGAAGGACATACTGGCCTTGGTGGATATGATGTCTTTTTTACCCAATTGCTTGATGATGGCAAATGGGTAGAGCCATTTAATTTAGGTTATCCTATTAACTCACCCGATAACGAAACACATTTTAGCTTAAATACCGATGGTAAGCATGCTTATTATTCATCTGACAGACCTTCAGGTAATGGTGGTGTAGATGTATACGAAATATTTATGCCAACATCGGGCGAGAAGCCATTAACTGTTATTAAAGGTCAAATACAAATATCAGAAGGCGGGAATATGCCAGACGGGGTTCATATAGTTGCTACTGATAATGCTAGTGGAGAAAATGTTGGTGATTTTAAACCGGTAAAAAGCACAGGAGATTATACCATAATAGTTCCGCCGGGCAAAAGTTATACATTATCGTATCAAAATGATGGGAAAGAATTTTATACTGAAGTGATAGAAGTGCCATCTGACGCGGGATATAAAGAAATACGCAAAGCCCTTACATTGTCTCCTTTAACTATGAAGGCTACGGCCACTGATTTAAATAAGTAAGAAAAAAGGAGCAAGGCGACAATATTTATTAAATTAGTATTTTTATTGAACTATATAAAAGCGTATTGTTCTGTAAATGAATTTGTTATATGTATTATGGCCGAAAATGTTTTAAGACCACTGTAAGTAATTTAATGAGCCCGAAAACCCCAATACAAGTAATTTTTAAGTTAACTGTAGCTATTTGCATTAGCTTGTTCTCTGTAATGCCCGTAACCAGTGTTGCACAAAAATTTATTGACCCACGCGAGGCCGGTGGCTATTATAAAGATGGTAATTATCTGGCTGCTATGAAAGGCTTTAAAGATCTAATAAGAAGTGAGCCTAATAATGTAGAATATCATTACAAGTTAGGTATGTGTTACCTGAATAGTAATGTTGATAAGGCAATGGCTGTGGAGTACTTTGAATGGATAACCAAACAGCCTAAATTCGATTATGAAGTTTGGTATGAGCTGGGTAGAGCATATCATTATGCTAATAAATTTACGAGTGCAATTTGGGCGCTCAATAAATTTAAAGAACACGGTAACGCTGCTGAAAAAGTTAAAGCCGATAAGCAAATTGAAGAATGTAATAGCGGTATACAGTTAAGTAAATATCCGGTAAACGTTTCCTTCGAAAACTTGGGTAAGGTTATAAATACACCATACCCCGACTATTATCCCTTTGTTAGTTCTGACGAATCTATTCTAATATTTACTACGCGTCGTCCGGGTGGCCCATCACAGGAACCTGAGGTAGATGGCTATTATTCATCCGATATTTACATATCTCATGCCGTAAACGGAGTTTGGCAAAAACCCAAATCAATAGGTACGCAAATTAATACGCCTGATGATGAAGAAGCTGTGGGACTTAACCCAACTGCCAATGAATTGGTAATATACCTCGATCACATTGATGAGTTAGGCGATATTTATTACAGCGAAAGAAAGGGTAATACATTTTCAAAACCTATAAGATATAATGATGTTATTAATAGTGGCTTTGAAAGTTCAGGAAGTCTATCGCCAGATGGGAACCAATTATTTTTTGCCAGCTTAAGGCCAGGAGGGTATGGCGAAACCGATATTTATATGACTAAAAAACTACCTAGTGGAGAATGGGCAACGCCACAAAACCTGGGCGACAAAGTTAATTCGCCATATAAAGAAGATTTTCCTTGGCTTGATGTAGACGGTACAACACTTTATTTTTCTTCGCAAGGTCACAGCACTATGGGTGATTTTGATCTTTTTAAAAGCCATTGGATAAGCCCTGATAGCAATAACTGGACAGCACCACAAAACCTTGGGTTCCCTGTTAATACTTCTGGCGATGACAGGTGTATTTCATTTACATCTAATCATCATGTTGCTTATATATCAAGAGTTCACCCTGATGGATTTGGTGATTTTGATCTGTACCGGATTATTTTTCACGATAACCAACGCTATGCAATTGTAAGGGGAAAGATTATTACAGGAGATTCAACGAAACCGGTTATTGCGACCATTACCGCTACTGATACTAAAAATAAAAGTGTAGACCCTCTTACTTTTAAACCAACCAAAAATGGGCATTATGTAATGGCGCTTGTACCGGGTATTTACGATTTGAAAATAGAAAGCCCCGGACTACCAACATTTACCGATAAATTAATAATAATGGATCTTAGCTCGTTTCAGCCCGAAACAGTTAAAGATTATTCGCTGATAGGCCAGCCGCAGCAACCAGTGCCAACACCTACACCTACTAATGACAAAAACAAACCTAAGCCTCAACCGGCCAATCGCGTTCATTGATCTTGAAACTACTGGTGTAAACATCGGTTCCGATAGAATTGTTGAAATAAGCATTTTGAAGTTATTACCTGATGGTAATGAAGAGGTGTATACCTATCGTATAAACCCAACCATTCCCATACCCGCTGAATCATCTGCAATACATGGTATATACGATAAGGATATAAAGGAGTGCCCTACTTTTAAGGAAATGGCGCCTAAGCTGTTTCAAATAATTGACCCTTGTGATTTGGCTGGGTACAATTCCAACAAGTTTGATATTCCGCTTTTAGTTGAAGAATTTTTAAGAGTAGAACTTGATTTCGAAATGCAAAACCGGAAGTGTGTAGATGTGCAGAACATTTTTCATAAAATGGAACAACGTACACTATCTGCTGCCTACCGTTTTTACTGTAATAAAGAAATTGTGAATGCCCATAGCGCCGAAGCCGATGTTAGGGCTACGTTTGATGTGTTGATGGCACAACTTCAAAAATATGAAAGCCTGCAACCTAATGTTAATTTTCTGCACACATTCTCATCTATGAATGATAATGTTGACCTTGCAGGTCGCATAGTTCGGGATAAGAAAGGCATAGAGGTCTTTAACTTCGGGAAACATAAGGGCAAGCCTGTACTTGATATTTTTAAAAGTGAACCATCGTATTATAATTGGATGATGGACGGCGACTTCCCGCTTTCAACCAAAAGAGTAATTACCCAACTCAGATTAAAAGCTTTTAATAAGTAATAAAGATTATTTGTTATTTCTCTTTCTTTTTTATTTTTGTGAGATAACCATAAAAAATAAAAACCCAATGAAAAAACTTGTTACTACCATGTGTGTACTGCTTGCATTTGCAGCAGGTGTATTTGCTACAACAGCTTACCAAAAGAGCGAAGCTAAAAAGCATCCTAGGATTGAAAAGGCAATCGATGCTATGAAAGATGCCGTTGAGTATATGGATAAAGCTCCGGATGATTTTGGTGGCCACAAGGCTGCAGCTATTGCTGATACAAAAGCAGCTATCAAGTCGCTTCACGAAGCGCTTGGATACCGTTATGAGCAAGACCATAAATAATGTATAATTATATTATTTGAAAAGCCCTGCATATTGTAGGGCTTTTTTATTTAGGAGGCTAGAATGTGAAGAATTTGAGTTTTAATGTTTATTTATTTGTGTTATAAAATAGAAGCAAATAAAAAAGCGCTTACTATATTTGTAGAATAGAAGAACAGAATAAGAAAAGCGGACACTACATGAATTACTTAATTACAACATTCATAGTTGCTATTAATGGGGAACAACAAACAAGAACGGCTGGGAATGTTATCGAATCGGAAGTATATAGTCCTATAACTATAAAAAAGCAAATTACCGAGCATTTCCGCAAGGAATACCCGCCGCCGCATACTGTTGCGGTGGTTATTATAGATACAATTGCAGTATCTGAAGATCATTATAACAAAACGGCACTGGGAAGGCTTGTTCTATAGACTTTGCTGATCTTAATCTAGTATAGATTACTGATTCCTATTTCTCAGTTTTCTTAGCATCCTCTTTTTCCTTCTTTTTAAAATAACCTTTTAAAAGGAAATTATGACTAGCTGCATTCATGTTTTGTTTAAATCCGCCTGCTCCCTGGTTAATATTTACCATAGCTTGCCGAACATTTAATGCTAAGGTACTATCCATAAATAATTCTCCAATAGTACCCTTACCGTCGCGTATATTTTGTACTATAATGGCTAAATTGCCTGTAATACTTGCTGCATTATCAGTAGTAGTTTTTAGTTTTAATAAAATATCATCTGTACTCACTGGCGTAGTCGTCTCAACAAAATCGTTGTGTGCTAATTCTTGCTTATCCGGAGTACCTGGTATAATTGATATGATCTTGTTCCCCATCAAACCATCAGATCCAATTACTGCTTTAACGTTCTTCTTCATAAATTTCCGTGCCTTTTCCTCCACTAACATATCAACCTCCACCGTAGTATCTGTAACTTGTTGTATGTTTTCTACAATTCCAACGTTAATGCCCGAGAAACGAACATTATTTCCTATTTGCAGGCCGTTAATATCTCTAAATACTCCGCTTATTTTAAACGTGTCGCTAAATAATTGTTGTCTTTGGCCAATAAAATAAATGGCCACTATAAATATAAGGGCACTTATGGTTACTAATACTCCAAGCCTTATTCTATTTCCTGATGATTTTTTCATGATGATTTATTTAAAGAATGAGCTTACCCATTCATCTTTTGATTCTGATAATTCTATAAAAGTTCCTTCAGCCGCCACAGTGCCTTCCTTTATAACTAACATACGGTTTGCAGTAATACGCGCACATTCCACGTCGTGCGTTATAATAATTGATCCGGTACTGTATTTCTTTTGCACGTCCAAAATCAAGTGACTAATTTCTTTTGATGTTATGGGATCAAGTCCGGTAGTGGGTTCGTCATACAGTATTAATTCCGGTTTTAATATGAGTGTTCGCGCTAAGCCAATGCGCTTCCTCATGCCGCCCGACAGATCAGATGGCATTTTATCAATTGCATCTTCAAGCCCAACATTCTTTAACACCTCTTTCACTAAAACATCAATTTCAGAAGCAGATGTTTTTTTTAGATCGCGTAATGGGAACTGAAGATTCTCTTTAACTGTCATAGAGTCATAAAGTGCGGCGCTTTGAAATAAGAAACCTATCTTCTTTCTTACCACGTTCAATTCTTCTTCGTTTAAACCTTCAATGTTTCTATCAAATAGCATTATAGTACCTTCATCGGGTTCTATTAAGCCGACCAGGCACTTTATAAGTACAGATTTACCACTGCCGGATTTTCCGAATATTACAAGGTTCTCTCCCTTAGCTACTGATAGTTTAATACCTTTCAATATTTCCCTGTTGCCAAATGCTTTCCTAAGATTATCTATTGTTACTATAGCTGGTTCCATTTGTGTTTAAAGAAACAAACTGGTTATTTGAACTGCTATCATATCAATAATAAATATGGATAATGAGGCAAAAACTACTGACGAATTTGCTGCTTTGCCAACGCCTTCGGTTCCATTGTTAGAAGTGTATCCATAGAAACATCCTATTAAACCGACTGAAAAACCGAAGAAAAATGTTTTTATAACAGCCGGTAATAAGTCAGAAAAAGAAAGTGCCTGGAAAACCTGAATAAAGAATAAGTGAAAACTTACATCCCCTTTTATATTTACTCCCACAAAAGAGCCGTATAGCGAAATAGCATCAGATAAAATTACTAGGGCAGGTAACATTAAGGTTGAAGCTAAAATTCGTGTAACAACTATATACTTAAATGGATTATTGCCCGCAACTTCCATCGCATCTATCTGTTCTGTTACTTTCATTGAAGCTAATTCAGCTCCTATACCGGAACCCACTTTGCCGGCAAAAATTAATGCTGTTATTACAGGTCCCATTTCTCTGATAACAGAAACCGACACCATTGCCGGAAGCCATGATTCGGCGCCAAACTGTGCAAGTGTTGGCCTTGATTGTATGGTTAATACTAGCCCCATAATAAAGCCTGTGATAGCGATTAAAGGGAATGACCTGTATCCAATGAGATATGACTGTTTTAGTAACTCGTTAAATTCATACCTCGGTTTAAACAGCTCTTTAAAAAACCGAAAAGAGAATTTAGTTATCTGAGTTACTTCCTCAAAAAAGCCCCTCACCTTTTTAAGGTAAGGAGCTTTTGAAGGTTGTATTACCGTTTCAATAACTGGTGTATCTGTATGTTGCAATTCAGCTACCATTGGCGTTGATTAGAGTCTTTTGCCTTGTATAAGCCTTAATAATACAGCTACAACTGCAATTACAAGAAGTAAGTGAACAATTCCGCCCATGCCGTAGCCAACAAACCCAATAACCCAACAAATTATAAGTATTACTGCTATGATGTACAATAGATTTCCCATGATTTAGTTTTTATGGTATGTTATTAAATTACTCTCAGTAACCAAAGGATTAATAGTATAAGTGCAATAAGAAGCAGCAGGTTTATAAAGCCGCCAAGGCCAAAACCACCCGCTATAAGACCAATTAACCATATAATTAAGATTATTACAATTACCAGCCATATTAGACTAAGTGCTCTGTCTCCTCTATCCATAACCCGGTCGGTTGTGGTTGGAGATTCAGCTAGAATTGGATTAGCTTCTCTGGGTTGGCTATTTATGGTTATAAATCCATTGATTGCATTCGGTTTAATTACCGGTTGTAAATTGATTTTTGGCAATAAACTTTTCGCGGTAGTAGTTACAGAAGCAATTTTTGGTTTGATAATACTAACAGCATTTTTAGACTCGGTATTTTGTTTTGCCGGACTATTTGCAACTATGGTTACGTTAGTAGCAGGAGTTTGTGCAACCTTGTCAGTCGATTTTGGTGTTATGCTTGTATTCTTAGTATAGTCAATATAATAGCCGCTTGTATAATGGCGTTTTGTTAGTGAAAGATTTGATTCGCAAGAAGCGAAGAGCATGCTTGTCGCAATAAATAATGTACTTAGTTTGATTAAATTTTTCATAGTTGGTTTTACGTTGTTTTTATTTATTTGATTATAAATTTGAGATCAGTTTATTCATATCTTCTTTTGACTTACCGAAAATGACTTGCAATTTGTTAAAAGACTCATTTTGTTTTCCTTCTACATAAGCCAATTCGGCTGTTGGTAGTAAACTGAATTTTTCTTTTAGTTTCCATATCATCTCATTCCAGTTGGCTTTCAGTTCTATTAAATTTTCCATATTTTAAGTTTAAAGTGAATTAATTTTCACACCGCAAAAGTGTCGAAACAGTACCCTATACCTATTACATAATAATTGGTAAAATTTATAGGAATCACTTATTGATGTAAACTAATGCAAAAGCCCCCACACTGGTTTCCCAGGGTGGAGGCTTAGCTCAGTAAAGTCAAACCAACTTACTGCTGTGAAATCAGTTTACCTGATTGTATCAATATATCGTTACTGGTAACTTTGTAAAAATAAATACCTGAAACAAGGCCCGATGTTGCAATTGTTGAAGACTGCTCAATTATTGAGGATGTTAGTACTTGTTGACCAAGTACATTATATATATCAATTTTGGTATTTGCCATCTTTGAAGCATCATTTATTACAATCGTAATAGATCTGTTAAATGGGTTTGGATAAACATTAACAACATCTTTTACATTTGTTCCAATGGATTGAACACTAAGTGTCATGCAATCACCCGGTATCATTTTAGCAACAGCTGTAATTGCAGTTGTAGTTAAAGCTCCGGTTGTATTTAGGGCTCTGCCATTTAAAACAACACCTGTATTAACAGCGCCAAATGCACCATTATTACATATTATAGTTCCGCAAAAAACAGAATAGTTATTGATGCTAACAGCTCCTTCTATTTTCCAATATACATTTTGCGCTAATGTTCCATTAATTAATTTAACATTTGAATATGCACTTGTAGTGAGGGCACCATTAATTTGAATTACGAATACCGCATTCGTGTTGCCTTCAGCATTTAAATAAAGAGTATCTGTCAACGTAGCAGCTCCCTTCATTATATAAGTATGTGGAGTAAGCACGAGGTTGTTTCCAAATTGAGCAGGGTATAATAATTCAATATCGTATGGTAATGCGTTTATGTAATTATAAGCATTCTGCAAGTCAGTAGCACATTGCGCCGTTGACCCATCCGGGTTTGCATGGATAGTGCCAGTTACATATGCAGGATTAAAACCTGTTGTTGGGCTACTATTACTTCCTACATCGCCGGTAATATGCGTAACACCAGAATTGGATACACCACCTGTAGATGAAAAGATACCGTAGCAGGCTGCACCACCTAAATTAGGTGCTGTTGGGCCTGTTAGCGTTGGGCTATTGCATCCTATGGGGGTATAAACAAGCGCACCATCGATGGTTACAGCACCTGCAGTTGAAAGCGCTCTGCCTTCCAATGTGTCGCCAGTGCCAATATTAATAGCTGCGTTATTAGCAATAATTGTACCGCGCATAGTAGCGCCAGATGCCATACTTACTAATCCTTCTACCTTCCAAAATACATTGCAGGCAAGTGCCCCATTAAGCAATATGACTTTAGCCGCAGCATTTGCAGAGAAAGAGCCCTGCACCTGGAAAATAAATACTGCATTTGATTTGCCTTTGGCGTTTAGAAAAAGGTTAAGATTTAATACAGTTGCCCCACTAATTGAGTAAGTACCGGCAACAAGAGTGTCTCCATTACCTATAGGAGAAGCAGCGGAATAGTTTGGAATATCTTTATTAAGGGTATTGTAAGCCGTTAATAGGTCTGCCGCACATTTGGCACTAGCGCTATCTTGATCATGCATAACACCGTTAACATTTCCAAAACCTGTACTCGAGCCATTATTAGTCCCCACGTCACCAGTTACTTGCGAAATGCCTGAGTTAGTTATCGCTCCGTTGGTCGAAAAAAGTGCAAATTCAGCAACATCGCCTAATGCAGGCGCCTGGCTATAGCCAATACCCGATATAGAGACAAAGGCAAAAGCTGCTATAGCTTTATATGTAGATTTAATTTTCATTCTTATTTGGTTTAACTGTGAAATAATTTTCACCTGGCAAAGGTGTCTGGAATGCTTCATTTTTGTATTACACAAGGATAGAGAAGAGTTACAGGAATCACACCTTTGTTATTTAATCTAACACCAAAAGCGTCACTTATAGTGACGCTTTTTAATAATTTACTTAATTATTGCTTTGTAATAGTATTGTCTGCCATTGTAACCCCACCTGTGCTTGCAAGCGCTTTACCATTAAGAGTGGAACCGGTATCGAAGGTAATAGATTGCATTGCGAGAATAGTTCCCTGGAATACCGAAGTAGTTCCAAAAGTTGCAGAACTGCCCACTTGCCAAAATATGTTGGAAGCCAATGCTCCGCCGGTAAGGATAACCTGACGGCCGGATGTAACAGTTAATGCAGATGCAATTTGTATTATAAATACTGCAGCAGCATTCCCTTTGGCGTCGAAGGTAAGGTTGCCTGATGACAGAGCGAGAGAAGAAGTTGATTTGTATAAACCAGGAGTTAATGTAAGTCCGCCTATGTTACCCGAGAGGGTTACCATATCAGTTGTGGTTCGGCCGGCAGCATTGTTATATGCCGCAGTCAGATCCGTTTTTGCCTGGCTTGCCGTAGCATCGTTAATATACATTGTTCCATTTAGCGTGCCCGGTGGGAATCCGCCAACCGAGGAGCCGGGACTTAATCCAATATCACCTGTAACGGTTGTTGCACCGGTATTGGTAATAGTTGAACCTGCCAAAAGGGCGAAGGTTGTAGTACTTCCCATTGGTACAGTTGCTTGTACTGATGTTTGTACAGTTATTATATTTGGGTTTGCACCCGAAGATCCAGATGTGGAGGTATTGCTTTTAGTGCATGCCGCCAGTAAAGTAATAGAAGCTATTACAAGAACCGGTATTGTTTTCAGTTTTTTCATTTTTACTCGAGTTTGTCTTATTACTTGAATTCCTCTTATTGGTTAAGCAGCTTGAATAATTCAGTTAAATCAGGCGATAAAATAATTTCTGTTCTGCGATTCTTAGCTCTGCCTTCAGGGCTTGTGTTATCAGCAACAGGATAGTACTTTGACCTGCCTGAAGCAATAATGATCTTGGGGTTCACATCATAATCCTTAGTAAGAATTCGAACTATAGAAGTTGAACGAGCTGTGCTAAGTGCCCAATTATCTTCATACTTACCGGTCATTGGTATTGTATCCGTATGGCCTTCTACATCAACTGTAATTCCGGTTGTGGTATTAAGTACTGTAGCAAGATTCTTTAAAGCATCCTTGCCCTTTGGGTCAACTTCAGCACTACCAGATTTGAACAAAAGTTTCTCTTGCAGTGAAACATAAAGCTTACCATCTTTAAGTGTAACGGTTAATTCATCAGGCTTAAAATTTATTAATGCATCTGCTACTGTTTTCCTTAGCTTGTTCATTACATCTTTTTGTGCCTGAATAAGGCCTTCTAGCGTCTTTAATCGTTTTGCCTGATCTGCAATGGTCATTGTTGAAGTTGCCATATCAGACTGGTAATTATTCGACAGGTTATTAAGTGAATTTTTCAAATCTGTCTTATCTTTTTCCAGAATAGCAACCTGGCCATTGCAATCATTTAATTGTGCATGCGTGCCAGTGCTATCCTTTTGAAGGCCTTTCACTCTCTTTTGAGAGCTTACTAGATCGCGTTTGGGAACGCAGGCTGCAAATAGTAACGTAAGAGCTGATGCGAGTATTAAATATTTTTTCATTTTCTTGCTTTGGTTATTTTATGTTGAGATAATTATTCCTGCACTTAATGCAAGAAACGCAAAAGTGCAGGTATAGCTGGTGATAAAGGTTATATAACCTTATAGCAATGTTGCATGATTCACACATTCTACCAGCGGTGAGTAGTAACGACTTATTTTTTGATTGACACGGAATATTCGTTGGGGAGAATATCTTTACCATGTCTTTTCGCATAGACTTTAGTGAATTCTGCCCCGAAGTATAATATTATAGAAGAATAATATACCCATACTAAAATGAGGATAATAGAGCCCATTGCTCCGTAAGCCGAAGCAATATTTGAACTACCTATGTAGGCCCCAATGGCAAATTTACCCATCATAAATAAAAATGAAGTAAATAGTGAACCAACAATAGAATCCTTCATTGAGATGGTGCCGTCGGGTAATATTTTAAAGGTTGTAATAAATAAAATGGTGGTGATTAAAAAAAGGCTACCGATGTTTACCAGGTAGAATATATATACAGTTGCCCAATGAAAATAGTGCGTAAGACGATCGTACATAAAGTCAGTTAAGGTATTTATTACAAGCCCTACCAAAAGCAAGAAGCCTACGGAGCCTATCATAGAAAAAGACATAAGTCTGTTTCTTAAAAACTTAATAACACTCCGTTTAGGTTTTACATCTATTCCCCATATATAGTTGATTGAGCTTTGTATTTCGGAGAATATTCCCGTTGCACCCACTAACAGAACTATTATACCAATTGTAGTTGCAAATGTATGATCAGTCGAAAGCCTTACATTCCTTACAATATTTTGAATCTCAGTAGCCGTGTCTGCGCCGACTACATCTTTGATCTGAGCAAAAAATTCAGTTTTTATAACTTCGGGACCAAGGAAGAAGTCAAACGCTGAAATAAGGATTATAAGAAGAGCAGGGAGAGAGAAAATGGTATAATACGATAGCGAGGCACTTAGTGTAAGCCCGTTATCCTTAATAAATTCGGTAAAGGAACTCTTTATAAGGTACCAAAATAAATTCAGTATACGTTTCATTCAGAACTTATCGAAAATGGAGTATTACATCCTATCCATATACCAGTTAAGAGCCTTCTCCATCTTTTTGTATCGAAAAATGGTTGTAATAATATTTTGTAGGCGATTAAAAGCAGTTTCGCTTTTAATAACATAATCAAATGCTTTATGATGCATACAATTAACGGCAACTTCAATTTTATCCTGAGAAGAGAGCATAATAACCGGAATATTAGGTTCAAATGCTTTTATTTTATCCAGTGTATCAATTCCATTCATTGCATTTTTATCAATTCCATTCAGATGATAATCTAAAATAATTACATCAGGAATATGTGACAGGTTTGCCACACATAACTCACCTGTTGGAAATGTTTCTATTTCGAAATCGGCATGTTCAAGAAACTTGATTTCCATTGTTTTTAAAAACAATGCATCGTCATCGACTAAAAAAAGCTTCACTTTTTTTGCTACTTCCATTATTTAGCGTTTTTAATAGTATTAAACTCTTCGGTCAACTCAATACAGGCTTGGTTGCATATCCGTTCCAGCTCTAACACCAATTCTGAAATAACATCTGCCTGATTTTGCGCACTGGCAAACTCCTGTATCTTTTTTGCCATATTCTCAAAATCGGTACTTATTCCCATTATTGAAAATGATGGAATTATTTTATGTGCCGCAGCGTAGAGCGAATCCCAATCTTTATTATCCAGCCCTTGTTTCATTGCTACTATCAAAGGTGGAGTTTGCTCCAGGTAAGTTGAAATCATCTCCATCATTAACTTTGGATTTGATTTTGTGCAATGTATCAGATAGGCCAAATCAATACATTTAAGTTTCTTAACCTGATTGTCAATAACTTCTTTGATATCCGTTCTGGGTGGAGCTTTCTTAACCAAACCAACAATCTTACTGTATAATACCCTTTCATCAATTGGTTTGGCAATATAATCGTTCATCCCAACTGCTTTGCATTTTGCCAAATCTACTGTGGTAACATCTGCAGTTAACGCAATTATCGGAATTTTTGAATGCATAGTGTTACGTATATATTCAGTGGCTTCAAATCCATTCATTTCGGGCATCTGCAGGTCCATTAAAATAATGTCGTATGTTTTACTTTGCATTTTCTCTATGGCAATTTTGCCATTGGGCGCAATGTCTCTGTCAAACCCAAAATCATCCAACAGTGTCTTCATTAATAATTGATTGAGTGGAATATCCTCAACAACTAATATTTTAATATTCTTTGTTTCCCTATCTAATTCTAAAAGCTCCGGCTCCAATTCAACTTTACCGGTATTTTTATGGAACCTTAAGGCAAAACTGAAGGTTGATCCTTTTCCAATATCGCTTTTTACTTTTATTGTTCCACCCTGTGATTCTACCAACTGTTTTACAATTGCCAGCCCAAGGCCTGTTCCTCCATATAAACGGGATGTACCACTGGATGCTTGTTGAAAATTCTCGAAAATATTTTTTATTTTATTTTCCGGAATCCCGATACCGGTATCAATAACAGCAAATTCAACAGTTGCCATCTCCTCATCTTCATTGATCAGATTAACTCTAACCTCTATTTTACCGGAGGTAGTAAACTTTACAGCGTTACTTACCAGGTTTAAAATAATTTGATGAAGACGTACCGGATCACCCACCAATACTTCGGGTATTTTGGAATCATATAGCTTAACTAATTCCAAATTCCTTTCCTGTATCTTGGTTTCAAATAAATGAAGCATAGCCGATATGGATGACGCCATTTTAAACGGAACCTGTTCAAAGGTCATTTTGCCTGCATCAACTTTTGCCAGGTCAAGTATATCATTGATTAGAACAATTAGAGCATCCCCGCTTATTTTGATAGCTGTAAGGTACTCATTTTGTTTCGCAGTGAGTTCTGTTTTTAGTAACACCTTTGTGAAGCCAATTATGGCATTCATTGGTGTACGTATTTCATGACTCATGTTCGATAAAAACTGTTGCTTCGCTTTTACAGCATCTTCCGCAATTCGGGTAGCATTTTCGGCTTTAAGTTTGGCTTCTTCTGCTACTTCAGTGGCAAGCTCAGCAACTACTTTAGCGCTCTTTAATTCTCTTTCGTAAATTTTTTGTTGGGTAATATCCCTGGCCACTACAACAATTCCAAGCACATTGCCTTGTGCATCCTTATACACCGATCCGTTAAATAATACATCGGTTAACTTATGATCTTTAATTGTGAGTGGATAATCTGCTACGAATCCCTTAGCAAAAACCTGTTTATATCCTTCTCTTGCTTTATCAGGTTCAGTGAAATAATCAAAAAAATCTGTTCCAATCAATTCCTCTCGCTTTATACCGGTAATGTTCACCGAAGCATTGTTCATATCGGTAATTTTTCCGGCAGGGCTAATGGTGAACAATGGATCAAGGCTAGCCTCAATAAGGCTTCGGGCATAACGTGTTTCCGGAGTTATTACGCTTTCCATTCTCAGTGCGATTAATTTATTGTTCCGTTTACGTTTCCAATCTCCTCTATAGGGCTTCGTTTCTTATCCTTTAATTGCTTAAATTGGGTAGGAGTAACACCTGTAAATTTCTTGAATTGATTTGATAAATGCGCCACACTGCTATAATTCATTTTCCATGCAATTTCAGTAATGTTCAGTTCATCATACATCATCAATTCTTTAATGCGTTCAATTTTATGTGCGGTAATAAATTGTGCTATCGTCGTTCCTTGTACTTCTGTAAACAAATTTGACAAGTAGGTATAATCATATTTCAACTTCTCACTTAAATAATCAGAGAAATTTGTTTTAATAACTTCATCCGAATGGTGTATCATTTCAATAATCGAATTTTTTATTCTCTCTATTAAAACGCCTTTCTTATCATCCATTAGCTCCAACCCTGAACTATGCAAGCCAATTTTCAAAGCCTCTAGTTGCTCGGTTGAAAGATCTTCCATTACTTCCACTTCTCCCAGATCAACAACCATAAAATGCAAGTTGAGTTTTTTTAGCTCCTCTTTCACTGCCATTTTGCAGCGGTTGCTTACCATGTACTTAATGAATAGCTTCAATTTATTGTTTTTAATGGGAAATAGCCCGGAACAAAGGTGAGTTCAATTTTGGCCGTATTGGTTGCATAAGTACTCCTAATTGTTACACAAATCACATATTTTGGGGTATTTAGGAGAATATAACATACAGCCCGTGGAAGGAATGGATGCATAACGCAGGTTATGAGCTCATTAGCTCTCTGTGGGAAGAATTGGGTTACTAAAAAAGGCAGAGTATAAATACCCTGCCTTTTGTTGTGGCCTATTAAATGATCTTGTATTATATCGCAAATACTCCTATATCCATTTAAATGATGATGCTTTATGAAGCCAAGATATTAATGAACGAGGCTAGAACTTGTATTAAGAATCCGCAAAATATAAGAACAAAGAACACTTTTGCTTTTTTATCATTCCCAATATTTTTAAGGTTAGTGGAATCAATGATATCATTTAATTCACTTTCCAGCTCATCAATTTTTTTTTCCAAATTAATGTTACTGCTAGGGTTTCGTCTGGCCACCTTGGTATCAGATGTTTTTTCTAATCCAATAATTTTCGTTTTAAATATGCCAATTGCTCCAACAATATCAAAAAGCAATCCTGCAATATTTAGTTCGTATGCCAGTAACATCTTTCTTGTGCTTATTATTAATCCCTGAGGTTACTGAATTTACTTTACTACAACAACCAAATATTTAGAAATGCTCCAGAACAATACAGGGTACTTAATAATTATTGAGTCTGACTTATGATTATTAGTTACAGTATATGAACTGGCCGGGTGATTTGTTAAAAGCTTCTCGAACCTTGTATTTAGCTTTATTACTTTTAATGTTTGCATGTTATCTACAGCAAAGTATTCAGTATTAAGGTTCTTTTTCAATTCTGTTGTTCTGCCTATACCAATAAATCCACCATCCTTTGAAATAATATTATGTTCTTTAAGTTCCTTTATGGTTCCCATGGTATAATATACTGTGTTAAGCTGATTGGTCATATATGCTATTTCCTCGTTCTGGGTATTAATAACCACCATACTATCATTGAATTGACGATTCAGTGTTACTATAGAATCATTCATTTTAGAAAGCCTGCCTTGTAAACCTGCTATTGCGGAATCTCTCTCAGCCAACTCAATAGTAAGGTGTATCTCTAACTTTTGAATTTCTTTGTTCTTGGTATCTACTGATTTTAATTTCTTCTCTAAAGAATAAATCTCGCGATGGTACTTCAATAGTTGAACATTAATGCTTCTTATATCTGAAACTATGTTCTTCTTGCTCTCATTGCCAAATGTATTTACTGATAATATTTTTTCAGCAACCTTAATGCTGTCAAGGTTATCCTGTACATCATTAATGGTCTTTACATATGCCACAATGGTAGAATCCTTTAATGCAGCCTCTCTCATTAAGGTTGAATCCTGTGTGCTTAGCGATTTTATTTGTTCATTTTGTTTGCTATTGCACCCTTGTAATGCAAGCGCTGCTATAGATAGATACATTAAAATTTTCATTGTCTTATGGCGTTAGTTGCGAAATAATTTTCACGCGGCAAAAGTGACAACCACTGCATTGATAAGTATTACATAAGCCAACCTAATCATTACATCATTCACATATCTTCAACTAGTTCTTCCTTTTATAGACAAGGCTATAAGTGAATAATGTAAGGTATAACGGGTATTTCACAACATCCGCACCAAACGTATAAACCAATTTTGTGCTATACAAACTCAAAAAATATTAAATAAAATATAATCATGAAGAAATTAGTTACGTTAAGCATCGTTGCATTATCTTTTATTGGGATGCAAAAAACGCAAGCACAGGTTGCAGTAGGCGTCCAGATTGAAGTTGCACCACCTGAAATTCCGGTGTATGTTCAACCAGAGTGCCCCACAGAGGGCTATATATGGACCCCAGGATATTGGGCGTATGGTGAATATGGTTACTTCTGGGTTCCCGGTGTGTGGATAAGCCCTCCAACAGTTGGTTATTTATGGACACCTGGTTATTGGGGTTTCGACAATGGAATATACGCTTGGAATGGCGGTTATTGGGGAGAACATATGGGCTTTTACGGTGGAGTTAATTACGGTTGTGGATACGGTGGAAACGGTTATTACGGTGGAAGATGGGAAGGCGGATCTTTCCGCTATAATTCAGCTGTATGCAATGTGGGTCCTTCATTTCATAATACTTATGTAGATAGGACTGTGATAGTCAACAATAACAATCATACCAGTTTTAACGGGCATGGTGGAGTGAGTGCGGCACCTAATGCCTCTGAGCAATCTGCTATGAAAGAACACCATACTCAACCAACTTCGGCACAACAAACTCATGAACATGGCGCAAGTAATAGTAAAGGCCAAAGAGCCTCTGTAAATGGCGGTCACCCATCAGTAGCTGCAAAGAGTAACGTTGGCGGACAACGATTTAACTCAGCAGGCCATACAATGACAGCACCGGCACATACAATAAATGCTAATACACACGCAACTTCTACTCCTCAACATACTGCACCTATGCAACATCAGTCGCAGTCAGTGCAACAGCATCAGACCCAACGCGCCGCACCTATGCAGCATCAATCGCAATCTATGCAGCAGCATCAGGCACAACCAGCACAACAACATCAAGAGCCGCATCAGTCTCAGCCTATGCAACAGCATCAGGTACAACATGCAGCACCTGCACAACACCAGGAAATGCAACAACATCAAAATGCTCCTGTGCATGAAGGTGGCGAGAGAAAGTAAAAAATTATAGACTAAGCCAATGCAATTCTAAAGTTCACCATGGTTTTTTGTTAGTTCAACGATTATTAAGGTAGAAGCCTGATCTTCAGCTATACTTTCGTATTCAATTAAAATAAACAAACAAAAATTATGAAAAACATAAAAAAAGCCCTGCTAATCGCAACTGTATTTTTAGGTGTATTCTCAATGTCGTGTAAGAAAGCTGCAACTGCAAGTTTTACCTACACCCAAAATGGTACCGGAACAGTGTATTTTACTAATACCTCTTCAAATGCTTCTTCGTATAACTGGAACTTTGGAGACGGATCAACTTCAACTTCAACATCTCCAACCCATACCTACAATAGCTTGGGTACCTATACTGTAGTTCTTACTGCAGATGGTTCAGGAGGTAATGGAACAAGCACCCAAAGTATAAGTGTTCAATAAATTAGGTGATAGTAACAGAGAGAGAGAGGTATCTCACATCTAAGTTAGGTCGTTACAAAAAGCGCTTACAATATTGTAGGCGCTTTTTTTGTAGGCTGGTTAACTATCTGACAATTTCTAATTTTTATGTCCAACGATGGGGATATAAATATTCCGGTAAATTTCGCAAAGATCAACTTTGTTCGGGATAACTTTATTAATTGTGATAAAGATGGAATAGTTGTTTCGGAAAGCAATTTGTTTGTGTAATTGGGTACAATATCTCTACAATAAAAAAAGCGTCACGATACATATCGTGACGCTTTTTTATATTTGTGGGCCCAGTAGGACTTGAACCTACGACCAACGGATTATGAGTCAGAATTTCACCTATCAAAACCAATGAAATTAAGGGCGAAAT
>Ga0206980_1019_pt1 | contig 38914 bp, 28 predicted proteins | sample Alteio_BWMinCont_20_FD_153494 | JGI IMG/M metagenome (GOLD analysis project Ga0206980, IMG submission 153494) | Enriched cells from forest soil in Barre Woods Harvard Forest LTER site, Petersham, Massachusetts, United States -... | ecosystem: Environmental > Terrestrial > Soil > Temperate forest >...
AGTTCCACATGTTCCTGCCATGCGAGAAATACTTTCCAAAGTAATTGGTATTGAAAAAGATTGCATTTCCATAAAAGCCACCACTAACGAAACTATGGGCTACGTTGGAAAACAGTATGGCGTTAATGCACACGCGGTTGCATTAATTGAAAAACTTAAATAGTTCAGCTTATTTTTCCAGTGCGCCTAGAATATACTCGCGATTCAAACGAGCAATATTAGCCACTGAAATGCTTTTAGGACATTCGGCTTCACATGCATTGGTATTGGTGCAATGTCCAAATCCTTCTTCATCCATAGTATGAAGCATGCTAAGCGCACGTTGTTTGCTTTCAGGTTCTCCTTGCGGCAACAAACTAAGTTGCGATACTTTTGCAGATACAAAAAGCATGGCAGAACCATTTTTACAAGCGGCAACACAAGCACCACAACCTATACAAGTTGCAGCATCAAATGCTTCATCCGCTATATCTTTACCAATAGGTAATCCATTTGCATCAGGAGCATTGCCCGTATTTACTGATATAAACCCGCCGGAATTCATTATACGGTCGAATGAGCTACGATCAACCGCAAGGTCTTTAATAACAGGAAATGCTTTAGCTCTCCAAGGTTCAACCGTAATAGTCTCTCCATCTTTAAAATATCGCATATGCAATTGGCAAGTAGTAGTGCCCTTTAACGGGCCATGCGGCCTTCCATTTATATACATACTGCACATACCGCAAATTCCCTCGCGACAGTCATGGTCAAAAGCAATAGGTTCTTCTCCTTTGTTTATTAACTGTTCATTCAACACATCAAACATTTCAAGAAACGACATATCAGATGAAATATCTTTTACCGGATAGGTCACAAATCCACCCTTGTCATTTGCGTTCTTTTGTCTCCAGACTTTTAATGTAAGGTTCATACAATAGATTTTACAGTTCGGTCCTCAAAATTACGTTTTATTTGTACATAATAAAACGTTAAATACAAAAAGCAGGAAAGTACCTCCTGCTTTTTGCATAAATCTTTGTTTGGTTTTATAGCTTCACTGGGTTAGCCACCGCTGAAACACCTAATGCATTATATGTTGTTTGACCGGTTGCATAATTTTCATACTCTGATGAGTTTGCATAATTCGCAGCACCTGCATAAACATTAATATACGCCATTTGACCTGGGTTCAGCCCGGCTTGATAAAAGCTATTTAATGGAATATTTGTTGTAAACGCAGTTTGACCACCAGGTATAGATATGGTTGTTAAAACCGCACTATATGATCCAGGTGTAGAACTAACCGAAGACGTATTCCCAATAAACACAACAAGATCTCTATTTTGCAAAGTTGCGACAGGAACAGTGCCATATATATATACTACAGTATCATTTGCTTTGGAGTTAAAGTGAACAGAATCTGAAACAGTGAAGGTAAAATTTGGAACTTGTGATAATTTTGAATCAACCTCAAGAGGTTGCGTACTACCTAAAAATTGAAAATTTTCGTGCAAATTCTGACCATAACTTGTATCTCTAAATGCAAGTGTATACAAGCCCGTTGAAACATTACCAATACTATAAACACCTGTAACCGGATTTACACTAGCCGAATCAATAAGGCCCACTGTACCAATACCTGTTGTATTACTTGAATTATATAAGAGCACCCTTACGCCTTTGGTAATGCTATCAGGCTGCAAATCACCATATTGATTATACAGAAAAACGTGACCACTAATACTACCTGTATAAGAAGGTCCCGCGGGGCCTTGGGCGCCGTTTTGAGGCTTGCTGCATGAACCGAAGAATAGGGCTGTTGAGATTAAGAAAATAATTGTTGAGGTATTTTTCATATTGTATTTATTGGTTTCTTATTCGATGTCTGCTTTCTCCAAAAGTTTAAGAGATCGGAAAAATATTTATTTGTATTTTATAGTTTTCCTATGTTAATTAAATGTTATGTTCTTTTGAATATTCCATTACCTTCTGAAACGTTTAGTTTCGAGCTTTTCTTGATTTTTTCATGTATTTTCGTGAAAATTTAATCGTTTCAGATTCAAAAAAGCTCGTTTTTTTATTGTTTTTTGCATTTTTTTGAATAAATTTGCATGTATAAGTTAATAGTAAGGCTATTTACTCATTATAATAAAATTGAGTTAATAACAATTACTAATGATACTTAGGGGGAAATTGAGAAAATTAGTAAAGATTCTGTAACCTACGGTTTTAATAATCGTAAAGGTAGGGGTAGCGCACATTTTGTATAAATAATTGTATCTGAATGAAAAATAAGACACTCTGCAAATTAATGTTAGGATTGCTTTTATTGGTGAGCCCTTATGCGTTTTCGCAGAATGTTAGTCTTAGTTCAAATGGTACTGCGCCAAATCCTTCAGCTGTGCTTGATTTATCCCACTGCACTAATGGTGGGTTTCTATTGCCGTGTATGACAACGGCCCAATTAACTGCTCAATTACCTAATGGGGGAGCATATCCTAATTCGATGCTTGTTTTTTGTACCGATGATAATTGTTTTTGGTCATATTACACAGGTTCAAATACCTGGAACAATGAATACTGTTTGTGTAGCGGTGCACCTGCAGCACCAGGAGCTATTACGGGCACTGCTGCTGTAACCAACGGAAGTATTTATACTTATTCGGTTACCGCAGTTGCAGGGGCTACTACATATAATTGGACGGTACCTACCGGTGCTACCATAGAAACGGGCTCTGGAACAAACTCTGTTACTGTACTTATGGCATGTACTGCCGGTAATGTTGGTGTATCAGCCGGGAACTCATGCGGTACAAGCACAGTTACCACCAAAGCCATAACTATAAGTAGCACAACCCCGGTTGCACCATCGACGCCTACCGGTTCGGCAACTATTTGTGCAAGTTCAACAGGTAATGTATATACTATAACTCCTGTTACGGGTGCCACTTCTTATACCTGGTCGGTGCCTGGTGCTGTAGGTACTATAGTTGGTGTTGCCACTAACAATACTATTACAGTAACTGCTGCTGGTTCTGCCGGAACCGGTAATATTACTGTACAAACAAATTTTGCATGTGGTAGTGCGAGTACTGCCAGTGCCGGATTAGCAGTAGAAACACAAACCACGCTTTCTGCTCCGGTAGTAACAGGTACAACACCTATTACTATAAACTCTACTAATAACACCTATTCTGTACCTGCTATAACTGCCACCAATATTAACAGCTACGCCTGGAGTCCTTCATCTGCGTCCTTAGGAACTATTACTGCGGGTGCAACTACAAATGCTTGTTCTTTAACTGCAGCAAGCAGTGCCAGCACAACGTACAGTATGCAGATAAGCGAGAATAACGCTTGTGGCACTGCAACTACAACTTATCCGGTAACAGTAACTACGTGTAGTGATAATATTGTGATTGATGGAAGTGCAGTAACAAGTGGTACAGCTACAAATACTCTTTCTATTACTACGGGTGGCACCAACGAATTAGTTGTTGTTGCATGTGAAGGGTATAGCAGCGCCTTTACAGGTTCCGTTGCTGTGACAGGAGGGTGGACAGGGGCTGCTACTTTTTATGGTAAAATTTATGATAATCATTACGCTGCGGTTGCTCTTTATTGGTTTGTTGCGCCAACCGCTGCTACATACCACATAACTGTAACAGAAACCGGATTTACTTATTATGACAACTTCGCAGTAGCCTTAAAGGGATTTTGCGGAACACCATCTGCTGCTAACTTTGTAAACTCCAATACCTATATAGGTACATATGCAAGTAATATGAATTATCTCCCTTGTTCGGGTACTGGTGCAACAACTACTTTAAGCTTAACAGAAAATGCGAATTCCTACGTTCTTGGTTTTGGTTCTGCATATTTTAATTCTACCGCATCTGTGCCTACATGGAATTCGGATACCTGGGCAGGTGGAAGTACTGATGCTGAAAATGATTACGCAGATTTTGGTATAGCTATTACAACTGCAGCAACAGGGAATTATGAAGCTACTTTTGGCCATAGTATTTGGTACGGAGCCCTATATCTAATAAACATACAGTAAGGATAATGGTGTTATAAATAGAACATGAATATTATAAATAAAAATATTAAAGGGTATAGTAAAAAATGGATATTACATCTTTTTATTCCACTCCTATCTTTTTTTGCTGCCACTCCACTTTTTGCCCAAAATATAGGTATAAGTGATAGTGGTGCCACACCAAGCAAATATGCTGTATTAGATCTTTCTACTGCTACCCGCCGAGGGGTATTGTTACCAACTATGACCACAACACAGCGCAATGCCCTCAGCCCACCAAGCGGCACCTTGATATTTAATTCCACTACTAACTGTCTTGAAACTTATTATACTGTAACAAGTTCATGGCAAACTATTGTATGCCCTTGCAGTGGTGCACCAGGTTCACCAGTTATAACCGGCAGCAACAGTATTACTGCCCTTTCAACCGGTAACGTGTATTCCATTTCGGCTGTTGCAGGCGCTACTTCTTATTCGTGGACGGTACCCACCCAAGTCGGAACTTTAGTTTCAGGACAAGGAACAACCTCTATTACGGTCACCGCTGCAGTACTTGCCGAAACAACTTATAGCATTAGCTGTACTGCCACTAATTCATGCGGCTCAACAACAACTAACTATGCTGTTACTGTAACTTCCACATGTGCACATGGCAGCCAGGTATTTACTTATACAGGCTCAAATCAAACCTGGGCTGTACCTACTTGTATTACAACTTGTACAGTGCAATGTTGGGGCGCAGGAGGTGGTGGTGGCTCTTACGATCCGGGGTATTATAATAGCGGGGGCAGCGGGGGCTATGTGTCAGGAACATTGAATGTAACAACTTATGAAGGAACCAACCTCACAATAATTGTTGGTCAAGGAGGCGTAGTTTTTGGTACTTCAACAAGCTATGGCGGTGGCGGAGCCGTAAGTAATTCAAATTATTATGCCAGCTCAGGTGGCGGTATGTCAGCCATTACCAGTGGTGGAACTTATTTAGTAGTTGCTGGTGGTGCCGGTGGTGCCGGAGATGCAGTTTATAATACGGGTGGCTCAGTAACAAATGGCGTTGGTTATGGTGGCGCCGGTGGCGGGTCAACAGGTGGCGCAAGTAATGCCTCATATGAAGTTGGCTCAGCCGGTGGCGGAACGCAAGCAGCAGGTGGAGCTGGCGGTGTTGGTAATAGCCAAACAGGATATGCAGGGGCTGCCTATACTGGCGGCGCCGGCCGGTCTAGTAGTTATGATGCTGCCGGTGGCGGCGGTGGCGGTTATTATGGCGGTGGTGGTGGCGGTTATTCAGGTGGTGGCTATGGTGCAGGCGGCGGCGGCGGCGGCTCATCGTACACTACAAACGGAAAGTTCACCAATTTTGGAGCTTCCGTGGCAAGTTATACACCTGCCGGATACGGAGCAGGAGGTCTACAGGGCAATACTAATGCCACAGGGGTAGGCACAACAGCAGTGGCAACTACTATGTCGAATTATGTTTCCGGTGTTGGCGAAGGAGGCTGTGGTGGTTGTGGTGGCGGAAATGCAGCACAAAATGGTGGTAATGGGCTAGTTGTTATAATATGGTAATTATTAATAAATCCTAACAAAAATAAAACTACAACGTACACATTCAAGGGGTTTAGCACATAAATAGAATGAAGAAGGCATTATATATATTATTATTAATTGGTTTATTGCCGACAATGGGTTTTGGCCAGCATGCCCGTATTCATATTACCTCAGGGTATTTAAAAATTGGAGCGAGCGGTAACGGTAGTTACAGCGCATCTAATTTAACTCAAACTTACTTTGTTATTGATAATTTAAATACAACCGCTCTTTTGGCTGATGCAGGTACTGGTATTATAACTGAGGCTGAGTTTAATATGGTGCAATGGAATATAGGAGCCAACACTGGGACTTATACATTACCTTTTGTATATACCGATCTTACTCCTATTCCTTTAACGGCAGTAGTAAGTGCTGCAGGCACTAATGCCGGAACAGGTAATGCTGCCATTGAGTTTTCTACCTGGGATACCCAACCTGATAACGCCAACGGTACTCAATCAATTGATGGGATGCCTTACGATGTTACCAATATGCGTGCCCAGTATGCCCAAAGTAACCCTCTACCATCAGTTGCTGATGACTCTTACAATGCGGTAGATCGTTTCTGGGTAATTGATGCCGGGGATGCCGGCGGCATTGCCAATACTTATCTACCAAGTGGTGTAACGGCACAACATAAATATACTGCAGGTAGTTCACCTACTATTGCACTTACCTTTTATTACTTAGGTGCAGCCGATGCCAGTTCAGAAGTTTCTTCACCTAATGTGCAGCCAATGGATGGACAGTTGATACCCCAACGCTATAATTCTACCCAAAACAATTGGGGCGATTATTTGCCAAGTATCTCAGGCGCTAACACTGCAGGTGGTAGTACTGGTAATTTGGCTACAGTTGCAGTAAGCTCTGCTAACTGGTTCCGTTCGTGGACACTTGCTAATAGCCACTCTCCGTTACCTATAAAATTGCTTTCATTTAATGTTGAATGTCAAAATAATGAGGCGATTATTCATTGGAGTACTGCTACAGAAGTAAACAATGATTATTTTACTATTGCCAGAAGTTCGGATGGAATAAATTACCAGGCAGTTGCTATTGTAAAAGGTGCAGGTAATAGTAGCACCACACTTAATTACTCTACAGTTGATACCAGTCCTCTTTTTGGGACTTCATACTACCGATTATCTCAAACTGATTTTGATGGCAATACAGTAATAGCCGGTAGTGTTTCGTTTACAGCATGTGGCAATCATAACAGCACTACAATAAATGCATATGGCACGAGTAATTTTATCGATGTTCAAATTAATTCCATAGAAAATGATAACGCGGCTTATACAATAAGCCTAACTAATGATTTAGGGCAAAATATACTTACGGAAAACAAAACCGTTAATACTGGTATTAATGAATTTAAATTATATACCGAGATACCAAATGGAGTCTATTTTTTAATTGTAGCTACCTCAACTAATGTTTATCATAAAAAAATATTAATAAAAAAATAAGAGGATTTCATTGTCAGGAGATAACCTCATTAAAAAGTAAAAGATTCACGCTTCATGAGAGTAACTAAAAAACATATTCGCTTATTAAGCTCCATTAGGAGTTCGGGACAAATTATTTTATTCTTTCTTATTGTATTTATTTCTCGTGTAGTATCTGCTCAAAATATGAGCATAAGTACTGCAACAGTTACTGTAAACCCGCAAACCGGTGTAGCATTCGATCTTTCTCAGAATCCGGGCTCAAATACTGCTAATAGTGCAGTTGCCGAAGGCTTCGTATTACCTTGCCTCACAACAGGACAAATGAATGCCATATCAGCTTCTGCGCCTGCAGGCCTATTACTTTACAATACTACCACCCAATGTTATGAAATATATAGTGGCACTACATGGAACTCTTTTTGGTGCTTATGTACCGGATCTCCCCCTAGCATTACAGCGGGAGCCACCAGTACATCAGTTTGCACAGGCTCTACTATTTATTTAACTGCTTCAGGAGGTGCATCTATTTATACATGGACGGGGCCAAACGGATTTACATCTAGCCAGCAAAACCCTACTATTACAAGCGCAGTAGTAGGTGATGCCGGCACTTATTCTGTTACTGCATCTAACGGTTGCGGTTCAAGCCCAATATCTACAGTTAATATTAGTGTGGCTGCTGGTACTACGCAAACAGCTGGTGTAACAGCTAGCCCTTATTGCGCCGGTTCCACCGTTAACCTAACCTGTACAAATACAGGCGGTACTGTTACAGGGTATAGTTGGTCAGGACCCAATGGTTTTACATCTGCATCGCAAAATCCAAGTATAGCAAGTGCAACAACTGCTGCCAGTGGTACTTACACGGTAATATGTACTGAAGGTGCTTGTAGTATATCTTCTACCGTAGCTGTTGTGGTAAATGCATCACCAAGTGCGCCAACTCCAATAAGTGAACTCGATTCATTAACTGGTGCAACTTACGTAGGACCCGCTTGTGATCCCGGATGTGTTGCAATAGGTCAAACACTGCAATTTTCAGTACCCAATACTGCGGGAAATACCTACACTTGGTCGGTTACACGTGGAACAATAATAGGTTCATCAACTGGTAGCTCTATTACTGTACAGTGGACCGCAGCAGGCAGTAACGAAATAACAGTAACTCAAACTTCCTCTAGTGGATGTACCAGTGCCAGCAATGCAATTTATGTTACAGTATCTTCTCAATGTTCTTGTACTTTTAATACTTGTGGTGCACATGTCTCATTTACTGTTCCTGCTGGAATGCACTCAGTAGCTATTGATATGGCTGGTGGTGGTGGTGGTGATAGTTGGAGTGAATGGACCGTGCAATCATGTGCTCCTTGTAGCGGTGTAACACCTTTAGTTTCGCCTTGTGCCGAAGGGGCAAGAGTCAGAGCTACGTATGCTACTTCAGCAGGAACAACTCTTTATGCTGATGTTGGATGTAAGGGTGGTACAGGATCTTCTACCACTGCAGGTGCAGCTGGTTCAGGCGGGTATTCAGGTGATGAAAGCGGGGGAACTGGAACAATCTGGACAACAATTGCCGGTGGAAGTTGTGTTGAACCAGCCTCTTATCTTGAAAGTAGTTCAGGCGGCGGCGGCGGCGCAAGTGACTTACGAAGTGGCAGTACAGCCCTTGCAAGTAGAGTTTTGGTTGCAGGCGGAGCAGGAGGAGATTTTGTACAATACATTGAGGCTGATGGTGGACAGTTAACGACAACCTGGTATAACACAAATTGGTGGAACGGCCCGGCAACTCCTAGTTGTGGAGGTGCTCCTAACGGATCTAACGGTGGTTACGGAGGTGGTACTAATGCAGGTGGTGTATGTGGCCATGGTAATGAATTTGGATTGGGAGCAACTACAGCTGCCGCAGGCGCAGCAGGAGTGTCAAGTAATATTAATACAAATGGAGGCGCTTGCCCTGACCCTACTCAGGCTACCTGCACAGGTACGGCTGCAACTGCAGGCAGTGGCGGAATTGGTGGTAATGGTGGCCTACAGGGCTATACAAACGGCTGCAATAGCGGCTGTAATTTTAATCCCGGAGGTGGTGGCGGCGGCGGATATTATGGCGGCGGCGGCGGGTTTGGAGCCGGCGGCGGCGGCGGCTCGAGTTACCCTGCAGCAAATGGAGGTGCAATTAGTGGTTTAACTTTTACAGCAAGTTACGAAACAGGGAATGGGTATGTTACTATTACCTGGTAATAGCCTGACATATTTTCAACAATAATTTTTCAACTTCTTCCGTGAAAAAGATCAGCACTTTATTTGCCTTTATCTTTATGCTTGTTCAACTAAAAGCGCAGGTATGGTCGCAAATAGGCAACGGAATTAATAATACTGTATATAGCATTTGTTATTTCGATTCTGTGCTATACGCCGGCGGAGGATTTACTGCCGCTGATAACCCCGCTAATAATATTGTTCAATGGAATAGGCACAACTGGTCGCCTCTTGGTAACGGGGTTAATAACACTGTTTTTGCATTATGTACTTACAGTTCAAGGCTATATGCTGGTGGCCAATTTGATAGTGCCGGAAATAATACATCGCACTATATTACCCAATGGAATGGCACAAACTGGTCCGCATTGGGCACCGGAACAAATAAACCCGTATTCGCACTTTGTGTTTATAAAGGGCAACTATACGCCGGTGGCGGATTTGACAGTGCAGGTGGCATGGCTACTAATTATATTGCCCGGTGGAATGGAGCAATTTGGTCATCTGTAAATGGAATAAACCCTAAAAGAACTTCACTTCCCCCTGACCTTCATGGTAAAGGTGTGGCTGCCTTGGCTGTGTATAATGGCCGGTTATATGCTGGAGGGGCATTTGATTCTGTAAACGGGCAACTTGCGAACAATATTGCAGTTTGGAATGATACAGTATGGTCGCCTGTTAATACAGGTATACGTGGGCATGTTTATGCACTATGTGTCTATAATTCTAAGTTATATGCAGCCGGAGGGATGGATAGTGCTGGAGGACAAGCTGTAAGAAATATTGCTATGTGGGATGGTGTACAATGGACACCTGCCGGCAGTGGCACTGATGGGGAAGTATATTCTTTATGCAGCAATAATGGAATACTATCTGCTGGGGGGACTTTTGATAGTGCCGGTGGCCAATTAGTTCGGAACATTGCATCATGGAATGGAACTAACTGGTCAAGTCTAGGTTCGGGGGTTACTAATGGCAGGGCAGTTTACACTTTACGGGGATATGATTCTGTCTTATTTGCAGGTGGCAGTTTTGCCGAAGTAGATGGCAGCTCTATTAACAATATTGCTCAATGGGTCAGCCCTGTTTTAACCGGAATATATTATAATACCATGGCAGAAAAAAGAATATATATTTTCCCTAATCCTGCTAAAAGCATTTTAACTTTTCAGTACGAAGGTGAAGGTAATGGGCCCACAACAATACAAATTACAGATATGATGGGGAAAGTAGTGTACTGCCATATATCAGAAGATGCGCTACAAAACCATAATGATTACTCCGTCAATATTTCGGCATTAGCTGCAGGATTGTATATAATGCAGGTAAGCAATACAGGTGAAGTTTTCTATAATAAGTTTATAAAAGAATAAACAGACTTCCTATAGATTCCTGTCCATACTGCGATAGTAGAACAGCAATACAATTATAAGAACAACCGAAATAGCGAATGTTACACTGGTGAAACTAAAGTCATCCATGCAAACCGATAATATATCTTTAGCAAAAAAAGAAGCTACAAATAATTCAACACCCCAGCGTTTCATATACCAAACGCCAACCATTGAAATAAACTGTAAGCACATAACAAGACTAAATAAAGCCGGGTAAAACTCATTTATCTTTTTAATGGCAGGAGAGAACGCAATTAGGAAATTAAGTATAACCATTATCCAGCCTATTATACTAAATATGGTAACTACTAAAGGGCGTTTTTTACTGAATCCTACCATACCTTATTAATAAGTTGAGCGAATAGCTTCTACCGGATCGAGTTGTGATGCTGTATATGCAGGTATAAACCCTGATATTAGTCCAATAAGCACTGATATGGTAATGCCTAACATTACATTACTGAATGTTAGTACAAGGCCCATGTCATTCGCATTACCAATTAACACTGCTGTACCATCAACCAAAATACCTAACAAGCCCCCTATCAGCGAAAGCAAGATCGCCTCAATAATGAACTGCATCAGTATAAAATAATTCTTTGCGCCTAGTGATTTTTGAATCCCTATTAGTGACGTTCTTTCTTTAACTGACACAAACATAATATTGGCAATACCAATGCCTCCAACTAATATTGAAAAACCACCTATCACCCATCCTATTACGGCTACAATATCAAACAGTGAAGTGAAATTTTTACTTACCATGCTCGATTCGTTCAAGGCAAAATTGTCCTCCTGTTCTGGTTTCAACTCTCGAACTGAGCGCATAATACCACGTAATTCACTAATAAGCTGGGCATTGGTCACACCTTCTTTTGCCTTAACTAATAAAACTTTAGGCATCCACATATTATGCATGTCCAACAATGTACGCTCAAAATTGGCTGGCATTAATACGGAGACATCCATATTTATATTACTCAGCTTACTCTCCCCCTGTTTCTTCATTACGGCAACAACCAATACTTTTCTGCCTAATACCTTTATATATTTCCCAATTACATCCTGATTGTTGAATAAACCTGAAGCAACATCACACCCTATAATTGCGACATTAGTTCCACTACTAAATTCATTTGGTGTAAAATATCTTCCTTTATCTATCTGTACCCAGTTAACTACGTGATTATAGTCGTCTGATATTCCATTCACACTAACATTATCAACCGAACTGTTTAAATACTCAACAGTTGAATTTGTGCCAAAAGTAAAAGCAGAAGCTTCGGCACTTTTACATTTTTTCTGTATAAAGTCCATTTCATTCATGGTAGGCTGTGGCCTGTCCCAGTATTTCCACCACGGGTAATCCTTACCAAAAGTCCAGGGCCACTTTTCTACGTAAATAACATTGCTTCCAAGGTTATTTACGTCCTTTTGAAGGCTTAGTTGAAAAGAATCGATAAAAGTAAAAACTGCTATAATTGAGAAAATACCTATGGTTATACCCAATAACGATAAAATGCTGCGCAATTTATTTTGCACCAATGCTTTAACAGCAAAGGAAAAGCTTTCACCAAATAATTGCAATGGAACCATTGAGCCCTTTTTACAAAAGTATGTTATTTTACTTATAATATCTTATACCTAAGCGTTTTATAATGATGCGCTTTGTTTTCTTAATTTTACTGCAACTAATTAATCATGCTAAGGGCAAAAAACTGCTACCACCTTTTATTATTTCTTTCACTGCTCATTTGCCCGGTAACTTTTACCTGGGCTCAGGAACAATATCGTTACCGCACAGTAACTGCAGAACAGGGGCTTTCGCAGGGGGTAGTAAACTGCATCATACAAGATAAACATGGCTTTATGTGGTTTGGTACACAAGATGGTCTTAACCGTTTTGATGGAAATGGAATAACCCTATTTAAAACCAATCCGCTCGATTCGAATTCTTTAGCCACAAACTTTATAAACTGCTTATTTGAGGATACTACAGGATTATTATGGATAGGTACTGATGGGGGGTTGAGCACTTATAGTTTATATACTGGCAAGTTTGAGAATTATCTTCACGTAAATTCTTTTCATCCGGATAAGAATAATATACGTACCATTTTTGAAGATAGGAATGGCACTATTTGGTTAGGAACAGATTTTAACAGCATCTGCAAATTTGACAGGCACACTAAAAAAATCACCACCTATCCGCTTGAGTTAAAAGATACTTCGTCAGCTTCATTTGATTACATATCGTCGATAACGGAAGATGCGTCGGGAGTTATTTGGGTGGGAAGCTTTGGTGGCGGGCTTTACAGTTTTGATAAGAGAACAGGTAAATCACAGAATTTTTACCAACCTACTGAAGCAAAAACGTTATCTGAATATATCAACAACATTAGTTCACTTTATTATGAGAAAGGAAGAGATGAACTATTGATTGGCACTAAAGGTGCGGGACTAGAGGCTTTTCCCATTGCGACTAAAAGATTCAATAAATTATATACTACAACAGCAGATACAACATATTACAAGGAACCTAGAATAATAAGCAGTATTGTAAAAGATAAAACCGGTAATATTTGGGTGGCAGGAAATAACGGAGAAGGGCTTTTTAGATACGATGAGGATAAGCGGGCTTATATATCATACAAACGCAGCCACACGGGCAATTCAATTGATTTTAATGAAGATTTTTGCAATAGTCTTTATGTAAGCGCAGAGAACATATTATGGGTTGGAACCAACAATGGTGTTGGTTATTATATTCCTGAAAAGAGAAACTTTGTAATTTATAAGGACACCGCCAATCGCGCTGCTAACATGGTTATGTCTATAGCAAGGGATGCAGGCGGTAGATTATGGATAGGTACGAATGGTTCAGGATTGAGAGTATATGATGAGACGACACGAACTTACTCTCAGAATAATGAACTTACAAGGGCCATCCACAATATTTCTATTATTTCCTTATTCATTGACAAAGGGGATAATTTATGGATTGGAACATGGGGCAGCGGAGTAATTGGCTACAACCTGCTCACGGAGAAAATTATAAATATTGACAGTCTTAACATTGCTATTACAAAAACATCTGTTACAGGCATCACCCAAGATCATACTGGTAAAATCTGGATAGCTACTTACGACAAGGGTGTATTTGTTTATGATGAAAAGCATTCTACCATTGATCGCATTACTGTAAACAACGGACTTAGTGATAATCATGTATATGGATTTATGGAAGATTCACAAAACAATATGTGGATAGGTACAGATGGTGGTGGGGTTAATTGTTACAGCCCCGAAGGGAAAATATCTATTATAAAAAAGACTACAGGAAACAACTCATTGTCATCCAATACTGTCAATTGTATGTATGAAGATAAAGCGGGAAATCTTTGGTTAGGAACAAGCATTGGGCTCAATAAATATTCCATCAGTCAAAAGAAGTTCACGCATTATTTTATGAAGGATGGCTTGCCTAACGATTATATATACAGTATTTTACCAGATAAAGATGGCAACTTATGGATCAGTACAAATAAAGGCATAGCCAGGTTGAACCCTAATATAGTTAATGAAGCGGGCAGTGCATTTAAAAACTTCGATAAGGGAGATGGACTTCCATCAGATGAGTTTAACCAGGGAGCATTTTTAAAAACTGCCGACGGAAGGATGTATTTTGGTAGTACTACAGGTATTGTATCTTTCATACCTGAACAAGTTACTGGTAATATGCATGAGCCGCCCGTAAGTATTACTTCGTGCGAATTATTTGGCAAAGAATATTTACCAGACACACTTGTTTCAGAAAAGAAACACTTAGAGCTTTCGTGGAAAAATAATACCATTTCTTTTTCTTTCATTGGATTAGATTATGAAATGCCTTCAGAGAATAAGTATAAATACATACTTGAAGGGGCAGATGCTGATTGGTCTTTACCAACAACTCACCACTGGGCTAATTATATGCAGTTGCCTCCGGGGCATTACGTATTTAGAGTTAAAGCATGTAATAACGATGGTGTTTGGAGCCAGGTTGGTGCAGCCATCTCAATAAATATTGTTCCTCCTTTTTGGAAAACAAACTGGTTTTATGCTAGCTCTATTATTTTAATTCTTGGTGGTTTATTTGGATTTATTAAATACCGTACAAGGCGTATTGAAAAAGAGAAAAAAGTATTAGAGGCCAAAGTAGAAGAACGCACCCATGAGCTAGCCCAGAAGAATCGCGATATAACCAGTAGTATTGAATATGCTAAACGCATACAGCAAGCTATTCTTCCACCACTCGAAGAAATCAAGCAATATCTGCCAGACTCATTTGTACTGTATTTACCTAAAGATATTGTAAGTGGTGATTTTTATTGGTTTGGCGAACAGGATAATAAACTTATTATGGTTGCTGCCGACTGCACGGGCCACGGTGTACCTGGTGCCCTAATGAGCATGATTGGCCATAATTTACTTAATCAAATTGTGCTAGAAAAAGGTATTACCAAACCTTCAACCATCCTCAACAACCTAAATACTATGGTGCAAACTGCCCTTAAACAAGGTATTAGCACCATTGACACAACCGATGGAATGGACGTAGCCCTTTGCGTTTTCAATAAAAATACCGGTGAAGTTGAATATGCAGGTGCAAACCGCCCGCTTATAATAGCAGGCTCTGGTGAACTGAAGAAAGTAGATCCCGACAAAATGCCAATAGGTGGTTCACAAATTGGCCTCCACCGGACCTTTACTAATCATACACACAAGTTACAGAAAGGAGAAACTCTTTATATTTTCAGTGATGGGTATGCCGACCAGTTTGGAGGCGATAAGGGTAAGAAATTTATGATACGCCGCTTTTTAGAAACTTTGCAGGAAATTAAGAATTTGCCTGTAAATGAACAAGAAAACCACTTATTAAAGACCATTTTAACGTGGAGAGGTGATTTTGAACAGGTAGATGATATCCTTGTAATTGGAATTAAGTACCTATAACCATCGAAGCTGATAAAACCCTATAAACGAGCCTTAAATTCCTGATTTTGTCGAACATACCATTTTTATTATATTTGCCTCTTCTCATTAAGACCTGATTTGATGACTCAGTATAGAACCAATAAATTAAACCACAAGAAACTCTGAAATAGACATGGATATTCACGATTTCTACGACAAAATGGACCGTAATAACATCCTGTTATCTTTCAAGGGTGATATTACTGCTGAATTGCTTACATCCATTCTTCAGATCATCGAGTCGAAGATGGATAATATGCAAGAAGAGCCTAAGCTTCGTAAGAAAGTATATATAGTTTTAGTAGAACTATTGCAGAACCTTTACCATCATATGGACGATCCTTCATTAGAGGCTAATGCTGAAATGGCTCGTACCGCTATATTTATGATTGGTAAAGAGAACAGTCATTACAATGTTATAACCGGTAATTACATTAAGAACGATCGCGTTCCACTTCTTAAAAAGAAGATGGATGAAATTAATGCATTAAGCCCTGAGGAAGTAAAAGAACACTACAAAAGAACTTTGAATAACGGGCAGATGTCGGAAAAAGGAGGAGGAGGACTTGGAATGATAGATATAGCACGTCGTACAGGCAAGCCTCTTTTCTATGACTTCGTGCCTATTAACGACAATTTTTCATTTTTCACACTTAATGTTGTGATAGAACAATAACAACCCTATTAACTAAACACACGCTATGGAAGTAATAACTATCGAAAGCAGCCCTAAGACCCCTTCTATCAAATTCGATTCAAAACAAGGGAAACTTGAAATAAAAGGAAGATCTATTCCTGAGAACTCTGTTGAGTTTTACAAACCATTAGTAGAAAGCCTTGAAAGATATGCAGGCGCTCCTACTTCTCCAACTCAGGTTGATATTCAACTCGAGTATTTCAATACTGCATCTTCGAAGTGTATTTTGGATGTACTTAAAAAACTCGAAACCATTCACCGCCAGGGCAACCAAGTTATTATTAACTGGTATTACGAAGAAGATGATGAAGATATGCGCGAAGCAGGAGAAGATTACCAAGCTATTGTTAATCTTACCTTCAATATGCAACAAGTAGAACTTGACTAATATTACTATTACGTATTATATAAAGGCCCTGCCCAGAGTACTCGTGGCGGGGCTTTTTGTTTAACGCGCTAATAGTTTCTCTTATCTTTGCCCTATGGTAGAACCCGCCAAAAAGAAGAGTCTTTTAACACGACTTCGAACCAGGTACTTCTTCATTATTCGTAAGGAAGATACTTTCGAAGAACGCTTTTCATTGCGCATCTCCCCTATTGCACTCTTTACCATCACAGGCGGAGCAATAGTACTACTTATACTACTCGTGATATGGGCCGTTGCGTTTACCCCTTTACGTGAGTATATACCGGGGTACGCTGATGTTAATATGAGAAAGAACTTAATAGCACTTAGCCTGAAGACCGACTCGCTCAATAATGAGTTAATAGCCCGACAACAGTATATAGAGAACATACGTCGCATATTATCGGGTGAGGCACCGAAACATGATACGCTTGCTCAAAAGAACCATACCGACACCACTAAGCATACCACCACCTTTGTACCCCCTTCTCACGATGATTCCATGTTACGCCATTCGGTTGAAGCGCAGAACCCTTATAATGTATCAGTATCCCTAAACAAGAACCAGGATAAGTCATCAGGCAATAGCACTATTAGCGATTACTTCTTCTTTACTCCTCTGAAAGGCTATGTCTCCAATGGCTTCAATCCTTCAGCTGGGCATTATGGTATCGATATTGTATCTAAAGAGAACGAGGCGATCAAGGCGACCCTTGATGGTACCGTTATTGTTTCTACCTGGACCCTTGCTACCGGTAACGTAATCATACTTCAGCATAACAACAACCTGGTTTCTGTTTACGAACACAACTCCGTATTGCTTAAGAAAGAAGGTGACTATGTAAAGGCAGGAGATGTTATTGCTATTGTCGGGAACACAGGCGAATTAACTACCGGACCGCATTTGCATTTTGAACTTTGGTACAAAGGCAACCCTGTTAATCCACAGGAGTATATGAAGTTCTAGTGTTTGCCTGCTATATAGTCATCCCCTAAGGAATGCTTAGCTGTCTCTTCTAATATACTATGTGCTTCTTCCTTACCAAGCACTCTGAATATCAAATTATGCCCGCCGTATATTAAAGGTGTAGCAATAATTGCGATCGTTATCTTGAACAAGTATTGCACCAAAACCAGGTGAAGATAATCTGCCGTACTTAGTTTGCCTTGTAACCAGAAGCCAATACCCAACACAATAAACGTATCTACCAATTGCGATACAATTGTAGAGCCTGTTGACCGCAACCATATCATGGCGTGGCCCGTCTTCTTACGCAACATCCAAAAGATGCTGTTATCTACTAATTGAGAGAACACAAATGCAACCAAGCTACCTACTATTAACCACATCGATTGCCCGAATACATTTGCGAAAACAGAATCGGATATAGGCGAGTTACTGGAAGCATGTATACTCATGGCTATGTAGAGTATAATATAAGTATATGCTATAAGGCACGCCGTTATTATCGATAATCGCCTTACCCCTTTCTTACCATAGAACTCATTAATAACGTCGGTTGCAAGATAGATGACCGGCCATGGTATTACACCGATACTTAGGGTAAGCCCCATAAAGTGTATCAGCTTACCACCTATAAGTTCTGCTGTAATAGCATCGGCAGCAAAGAACATAGCAAGCGTAATAAATATCAGTTCCTTCTTGCTATGAAACATCCCTCCTCTTAGGTATGTAGTTAGTTATTAGTATGCGCCTCTGTAACGGATAGCCTTTTCAAGCTTTTTGAAAGCTGTGATGTATGCACCTATACGAAGACTTGTCTTGTATTGTTGTGCATTGAACCACACTTGTTCAAAAGCTGTTTCCATTGCAAAGTCATGCTTAGCATTTACTTCTTCTTCCTTCCAGTAGTGGCCATATTGGTTTTGCACCCATTCGAAGTACGATACGGTTACACCACCTGAGTTAGCCAAGATATCAGGAACTACAGTAATGCCTTTTTCATTCAATATAGCGTCAGCGCCAAATTCGGTAGGACCATTAGCGCCTTCTACAATAAGCTTAGCTTGTATTTTGTGTGCGTTCTCTTCGTTAATCTGGTTTTGTATAGCTGCCGGTATAAGCGCATCTACATCAAGTGTAAGTAATTGCTCATTGCTAATTAAATCACCGCCGGTAAAGCCTTGCAATACGTTGTTATTCTTTTGCGCGTATTTAATTGCTGTATCAATATCAAAACCTTTTTCATTGTGGAATGCTGCAGTATGGTCAGATATTGCAACGATCTTAATGCCTTTTGAGCTAAGCAACTTAGCAGCATTTAAACCTACATTACCAAAGCCCTGAACAGCAGCTGATGCTTTTTTACGGTCAATGCCGATCTTTTTCATAGCCTCGATGGTATGTATCATAACACCCCTTCCGGTCGCAGCTTCGCGGCCACGTGAACCACCTAAGGTAATTGGCTTACCTGTTACTACGCCTGGCAGGTATTCTCTTCTGATCTTAGAATACTCATCAACTATCCAAGCCATTTCGCGCTTGCCTGTGCCCATATCCGGTGCAGGAATATCTTTATTAGGACCAAATACTTCGCTCATAGCTAATGTATAGGCACGGGTCATACGTTCTAATTCGCCAGCCGACATCTTTCTTGGATCGCAGGTAATGCCACCCTTTGCGCCGCCGTATGGTAAACCGGCAACAGCACATTTATAGGTCATCCAGGCAGCTAATGCTTTTACTTCATCATCATTCACATCTGGGGCATAACGTATACCACCTTTTGATGGGCCTAAGTATGTAGAGTGCACAATACGGTATCCTTCGAACACTTGTATCTTGCCATTATCCATTACTACCGGAAGTGAAACCTTAACCTGTTTTTGTGGGGTAATAAGCATTGCTGCTATATCCTCAGGTAGGTTGTAGAGCTTAGCCGCTGTATTAAAACGCGCTAACACTGCTTCATACATACTTACGTGTTTCTTTTCGGTATTCTTCTCACTAGCCTTAGTCTGTGTGCTCATACTTTATGTGTTATGATTTTGGGACTGCAAATGTAGGAAAATCTAAATTATGGCTATATTTTAAACCATTTAGCCTTGTCCTAAATAGTGTCGTAAAATGTCGGTTTCTGTCGCTATAAACATTCTATTGTTACTCTTTTCACTGATTTTCAGCATTTTCACACTGTTTCTGCCTGGAAAATTCATGTCGCAATTGTCGTTTGCATTCATAATTTATTGATTTTCAGCGTTTCTATTGCGACAACATGAGGTGCTCCCAATAAATTCATTCTACCCTCTGATAATAATGTGTTATTGATACAAAAGTACCAAGGCTTAAGTAAAAACCTCCATAAATTATCAATAGGTTCTCAACAACTCAAATGCCTTAGCCGTTTACTACATTGCTGACGAACTCAGCAATTTGAATTATTGTTAGTACAATAGGAGTTGAAAGTAAAACCCCATCAAATCGGTCGAGTATACCACCATGTCCCGGCAATATTCCACCCGATTCTTTTACATCTATACTACGTTTAAATAACGATTCAACCAGATCGCCCATGGTACCAAAAACACCCACAAGCAACCCAATAATCATCCATAATATGGGAGACAATTCAGTAAACGGTTTTGATAAAAAATAAGCTACTACTATACTTAATATTACTCCTCCAAAAAAACCTTCCCATGTTTTTTTAGGAGATATACGCTCCCATAATTTATGTTTGCCCAAAGCCACTCCACTCAAATAAGCACCTGTATCATTTGTCCACAGAATAAGAAAATAACCGGTCAATATATGCCAGTTATATTCTTTAGTTGCGCTAAAGGAAGCAATTAGCTGGTCCATAAACTTATTATATACAGGTGCATATGGGCACGCATAGTTGACCCATAATGCAAATGGTAATACTATATATATAACGCCTGTAAGCGTAAGCGCTATATTGGTAAACGGATTAGGGACATTACGATACAGTTCAACAAAAAATACTGCAGCAATAAAAGGAAGCATGAGGGTAAATATCATTTCGCCAAAAAGTGCGTACCTGAAAATAAAGAGTAAAAATATAACGGCACCCACAAACATACCTACTTCACGTTGCGGTTCGTATTTGGCAAACTTAAGAAGCGAATAAAATTCGTGTAGGCCAAGCATAGCAATTATAAAGAACAGAACTGCCAGTGACCAATAGCTGTAATAAATACCGCCAAGCATTACTACAACAAATACGGCACCGGTAAGAGCTCTTTTAAAGAAGTTACTCACGTGCTTAGCCTATATGGGTATCGTCGATAAGGAACAGGAAGATCTCCTTAGGGCCATGGGCACCACGTACCAGGGTCTTCTCAATATCTGCCGTTTGGCTAGGACCCGTAATGGCAGTGAGCTGCGAAGGAAAGTTTGTTTCATACTTTTTCTTTAGCAGTTTAAAAGCATCTTTCAGGTTATATACCAGTTGAGAGGCATAAGCAACCGTTATATGTATATTTGAATAAACCGGTAACCGCCTACCCGACATTTGTCTGGAGCTGCACATAATGCTACCCGTGCGGGCCACCAGGCATTCGCAGAAGGTAATGCCTACATCACATTTCAAAAAGTCACTTTCTTCCGAGATAAATGAAACACTGCCGGCTTTAAGCATCTCCTGTATTTTTGCATCTTTGCAAAACAGGTCGGTCCAATTGCGCTCTTTTACTAACGCTGCAAATTGCTCCGAAAAATCACTTGGCTTTTCACAAAAAACAAAATCTCCTTTTAATGCACTAAAGTTCTTCGCGAATAATAATTCCAGCGATTCTTCTTCGGGTGCAGTATAAATTTCAGGGTCGCTGTCGGCTGCACTGAAATCAGCTTCTGATTTATGGATGAGCGCCTTGCGTACAGCTTTCAATACCTTTTCCCTGCCAGTACTCTCTTTCATATTTTAAAACAGCGTATCTTTTGTAGGAGTTTCTTCTTGCTTCTCTTCAGTTGTTCCCTTACCGTTTTCGGTATGTTGGCCATTGCCATTTGGCATAGCATGGCCATTACCATTAACTGCAGGAGGGACTTCAGGTGCCACAGGGGTTTCTGCTTTAGGCTCTTCCGTTTTTGGCGTTTCTACAGGAGTACCATTTTCAGGTGCCTTAGGGGCATCCGGTGTCCTTACAGAACCATTGCTATTTTTGGTTGACCTTTTTGAAACAGGCATTGCCTCTTCTTTTTCAAACAATCTCTTACCAATTATATTTTCTAAGTCTTCTTTAAATATCACTTCCTTATCAAGCAACTGTTCTGCAAGAGCAGTAAGTTGCACCTGGTGGGTTTTAATAAGTTCCTTAGTTTTAATGTAAGCGCCACTTATCATTTCACGCACTTCTTCGTCGATCATCTGCGCGGTCTTCTCGCTATAAGGCTTGGTAAAGTTATATTCAGAACTACCTGTTGAATCATAGAAACTGATATGGCCAACCTTAGCATTCAATCCATAGATAGTGATCATGCTATATGCCTGCTTGGTTATCTTTTCCAAATCGCTTATAGCGCCGGTAGATATTTTACCAAACATAATTTCTTCAGCAGCACGGCCACCCAATGCAGCACACATTTCATCCATCAACTGTTCTGTTGTGGTTATCTGCCTTTCTTCAGGCAGGTACCATGCAGCACCTAACGACTTACCGCGTGGCACAATTGTTACCTTCACTAACGGATGAGCGTATTCTAACAGCCAGCTTACCAAAGCATGGCCTGCTTCGTGGTATGCAATTACCTTCTTTTCGCTTGGCGATATTAAGCGGTTCTTCTTTTCTAATCCACCTACTACCCTATCTACAGCGTCTAAGAAATCCTGCTTGCCAATTATCTTCTTATCATAACAGGCCGCAATAAGTGCTGCTTCGTTACAAACGTTAGCAATATCGGCACCCGAGAAACCCGGGGTTTGTTTTGCTAAAAAGTCAATATCAACCGAAGTATCAATTTTCAATGGCTTTAAGTGAACCTGGAAAATTTCTTTTCTTTCAATTAGGTCAGGCATATCTACATAAATCTGCCTGTCGAAACGGCCCGGACGTAATAATGCTCTGTCCAAAATATCGGCACGGTTGGTAGCTGCCAGTATTATAATACCGGCTGTGTTGGTAAAGCCATCCATTTCGGTAAGCAACTGGTTAAGGGTATTTTCCCTTTCGTCGTTCGAACCTTGTGCTACGTTTCTACCTCTGGCACGGCCAATGGCATCTATTTCATCAATAAAGATGATACACGGCGCTTTTTCTTTTGCCTGGCGGAACAGATCGCGTACACGCGAAGCGCCCACACCTACAAACATTTCCACAAAATCAGAACCTGATAAAGAGAAGAACGGAACCTTTGCTTCACCTGCTACTGCTTTTGCTAATAACGTTTTACCTGTACCCGGAGGGCCAACTAATAATGCGCCCTTAGGTATCTTGGCACCCAGTGCCACATACTTTTGCGGGTTCTTTAAAAAGTCGACAATTTCTTTTATTTCAACCTTAGCTTCTTCAAGCCCGGCCACATCGTTAAAGGTTATATTAACGTTAGTGTCTTTATCAAATAAAGTTGCTTTCGATTTTCCAATGCTGAAAATTTGGTTTCCGCCGCCGCCGCCCATGCGTCGCATAAAGAGGAACCACAATAATACCATTACCGCAATGGGTATGGCATAACCCAAAATACCTGTCCAGTCGGCACGGGTAGATGGTTCTGCATCAACCTTATCGGCTTCCGAAAAATTCTTCTCTGCATTGTCCAAATCCTGGTGGAAGGTTTGGCGATCCAGTATGTTGATCTTAAACTGCGGAGGTGTGTGTGGCAGGTCCTTGAACTTAGCCAGTTTTAACGCTTCCGGTTTAAGGGTTATTTCAGCCACATCGTTATTAACCACCGATATCTTCTCAACGTAGTGGTTGTTCAACAGGCTATCCTGAAAGTATTGGAAGTTAACTTCTTTTACCGAGAAGTTCATATTGCTGACAGCCTCAATAATGATGAGTGCCACCAATATAAAGCCCCACACCCAGTAAATAGTGAACCTGGGTTTAAAAGGTTTTTTTGGTAAAGGTAACTTAGGCTTACCCGAGCCCTGAGGGCCTGGGTTGCTATTATTATTTGGCACCTGGTTAGGTGTTTGTTCGTTCTCGCTCATGATTTTCACACGTGTTTATATTCACGCTCTGTTGTAATTTCTTCTGTTTCAGCATCGGCCCAAAGTGACTCAAGATTATAAAAACCGCGTGCGTGTGGCTGGAATATATGTACCACTATATCAACGTAGTCTAACACTATCCATTCCGCATTAGCATATCCCTCTTTATGATAAGCATGCTCGCCCGTAGCGTCCTCTATTCCCTTCTCTACCGCTTTTGCTATTGTTCCCACCTGTACTGATGAATCTCCTTCACAGATGATAAAATAGTCACACAAGCTTCCGGATATTTTCTTCATGTTCAGGCAGACAACATTCTTTCCCTTTTTATCTGCTATGCTGTTTAAAACAACATCTTTTAACTGAACGGGATTTTGGGTTTTCCCTTTTTTTCGCATTCTCTTGATCTGGTCTCCTTTTATGCTGTTATTTTTGTTCGTACAATTAGGCGTTATAATTAGTTACAAAGATAGTATTTTTACCTTCAAATGATTACTGACGGGACACTTTTTATAGGGCGGATAGTCGATAAACTCGATAAAGTTGACTCTACTAACCAATATGCCCTAACCATGCTTAAGCAACGCCCACCTGTTGAAGGTTTTACCGTTTGGGCGCTGGAGCAGTTTGCAGGCCGTGGCCAGCGCGGTAACACATGGCTTACCGAGCCGGGCACTAACCTCACGTTCAGCATTATACTGCACCCCCGTTTTTTGCCCGTTACCGGGCAGTTTTGGCTTACCCGGGCCGTAGCCCTGGCAGTGGCTGAATTTGTTTCTTCATGTTTAAAATCAGATTCATTAAAAGTTGCAATAAAATGGCCTAACGATATATATGTAAATGATCAGAAAATTGCCGGCATACTTATTGAAAACATGCTTGAAGGTTCCACGTTAAAATACTCGGTTGCAGGTATTGGCATAAATATAAATCAAACCCAATTCGACCCTTCTGCACCTAATCCCACTTCGCTAAAACTGCTTACCGGTAACAGCTTTATTTTAGAAGATTGCTTAAACCGCATTTTTATACCGCTCGAGAAATTTTACCTGGAACTTCGTGCTGGCAATTACAAGAAGATAGACGAAGCCTACAACAATTTACTTTACAAGCGCGGGGTTTTGTCCAATCTTTCTATAAACGGCAAGGCCTGCAAGGGTACTATTAAAGGGGTATCGGAAACGGGCCAATTACTTATAGATACTGATACTGGAGAGCAGAACGCTATTGAGCCCCTCGAGCTAAGCAATGTAAAGCATTTGGTGTTTTTGTAAAGAGATTTCTATACCTTTATATTCACCAATACAATATTACACTTGAGATTCTGCCTCGTAATATTTGCCAGTTTTATTTTGAGCACCAGTTATGGACAGGATACCCTTACACCTTGTAAGTTTAGTATCGATGTCGCTCCTCTTAATTTTATTGACTTATATACTTGCCCCGCCTACCAAGTCGGTATCGAATGCAAAATTTTCAAAGCTTTTTCTATCCATTTACAAGGTGGCCAGTATTTTCGAATTCAGCATCAATGGGGAAGCCGCCTGAATAATCTATCAGGATACCTGATTAAATGCGAGTTAAAGTACTATTTAAATAGGCCGCAATTGAGCAGAGGTAGTTACATTGCATTGGAAGCGATATATAAAACTCAAAACTACGATTGGCAAGATTCTATCCATTTAACACCTGCCTATTTAACTACTTACCAAGTAACAAAATATATTTCAGCATTTAATCTGAAAATAGGTGATCTTATAGCATTCAAAAGTGGTATTATTCTTGATTTTTATGCGGGTTTGGGATTGAGATATCGAAAATTAAACACTTCATTAACTACCCAGGAAGTAAATGCGTTAAAATACAGTGACGACAGTAATTATGATGGAAATGAAGCTGGGGGAATGGGGGCTCCAGCAAATTATTGGAATCCCAATATTGTCTTGGGTTTTAGAATTGGTTATATTCTAAAATAAGGATGCCTTAATTAATTATGTATGTATTGTAATAGCCTACTATTATTGTAATTTATACTCTGTGTCTTACATCAAATAAAAATTTTCTATCTTGCAGCCTAATATCAAAGTTTATGGCATTTAGTTACACTACAACAGAACAAAAAGGCATCACCATAATACACCTTGTTGGCGAAATAATTGACAAGATGGAAGCAACTGCTTTTATTGAACAGGCTAACAAGCTTGCAGCTGCGGGCCAAAATCGTTTTATCCTAGAACTTTCCGGGCTGCGTTATATGAACAGCAGTGGGCTTAATGTATTGGTTAGTGTGCTTACTAAGGCACGTAACACCGGCGGCGAAGTGGTAGTATGTAACTTATCTAAAAAGGTAAAGGACCTATTGGTTATCACAAAGCTTGATACCATATTCCATATATTACCTACAGTAGAAGAAGCTATTAAAAAGCTAGGCAGCAAATAAGCTTCATTTAAACTCATTTATTCTTTTTACAAAACTTATTTTCAACATATGAAAACTGACATTTTATTGGGCTTGCAATGGGGCGATGAAGGCAAGGGCAAGGTAGTAGACGTGCTTGCGGGCCAGTATGATATAGTAGCCCGTTTCCAGGGTGGGCCTAATGCCGGACACACACTTGAAATAAAGGGCAAAAAGCATGTTTTGCATACTATTCCATCAGGTATTTTCCGCAGTAACGTAATGAACATTATTGGTAACGGTGTAGTTATCGACCCTATTAGTTTTTTAGAAGAAGTACGCGGTATTGAAGCTTTGGGAATTGACATTTGCAAAACTCTAATTCTTTCAAAACGTGCGCACTTAATATTACCTACTCACCGCTTGCTCGATGCTTCTTCAGAAGCACAGAAGGGTAAAGAAAAAATTGGTTCTACCTTAAAAGGCATATCGCCCGCTTATATGGATAAGACAGGCCGCAATGGTTTACGTGTTGGCGATATTTTAGAAAAAGATTTCAAAGCAAAGTATGATACGTTAGCAGGTAAGCATTTGCAAATGTTAGCACTGGCCGGTTATGAATTTGATAAAGCCGTTTTTGCAGATAATGAAAAGAAATGGATGGAATGCGTTGCATTTATCCGCACCATGCAGTGTATCGATACTGAATACTATTTGAACGATGCCTTAAAAGCAGGCAAACGTATTTTGGCTGAAGGTGCACAAGGTTCCTTACTCGATATCGACTTTGGTTCATACCCTTTCGTTACTTCATCATCTACCACCTGCGCAGGTGCTTGTATAGGCTTAGGCCTTGCACCAAACACTATAGGCGAAGTAGAAGGTGTGTTTAAAGCATATTGCACACGTGTTGGTTCCGGCCCATTCCCAACCGAACTGTTTGATGATATTGGAGAAAAGATCTGCCAGATAGGCCGTGAGTTTGGTTCTACTACAGGCAGAAAAAGAAGATGCGGCTGGCTCGACCTGCCGGCACTTAAACGTGCTATAATGCTTAACGGCGTTACCAGGCTCGATATGATGAAGATCGACGTGCTGAATGAATTTGATGAAGTGAAGGTTTGCACACACTATATGGTTGATGGTAAACAAACCGAACAAATGCCTTATAACTTAAGTGCTGAAATAAAACCGGTATATAAGTCGTTTAAAGGGTGGGGCAAATTGCCTGAAAACAATGAATACGACAAGATGCCTGTTGAACTAAAAGAATACATCAAGTTTGTAGAAGACGCTGTTGGAGTTCCTATTAAAATATTATCGGTAGGCCCAGAGCGCAGCCAAACGCTAATTCGCTGAACACTTATTATAAAATGAAACGCAAGGGCATATTTGCTTCCTTATTGAAAAGAAGTATGGTATGTCTGTGCTCGTTTATTATGTATTCTGCTATCGGGCAGGAAGCAAAAAAGTCTTCGAATGATAATCAAATTATTCATATCCATCACGCCACCTACCTTGCGTTTGATAAACGATTTGGTGATGGAGCCCAGCGCCTTATAGGCAACGTAGAAATGGAACATGCAGGCATGTTGTTGAACTGCGATAGTGCTTATGTTTATAATAGTAATACTTCAGCACGTGCTTTTGGCCACGTGCATGCTATGAAAAAAGATAGTATGGATTTGTATGGCGACTCACTCCACTACCATGGTGATACAAAAAAAGCTGAAATGTTTGGGCAAATACGCTATATACGTAAGGCCATGACATTAGTAACTAAGCACCTAATGTATGTAGCTGATTCATCACGCGTAAACTTTTGGGATGGTGGCACAGTTACCGATAGTGGAACAGTTTTGGTAAGCCGCCGTGGAACCTACTTCATGAAAAAACGGGTATGTGCCTTTAAAGATGATGTGGTGCTTACCAACCCCAGCTATATTATACATTGCGATACCATGGCTTACGAACCTGATGCTCAAACGGCCCACTTTAGCGGACCAACTCATATTACAGGCAAAAACACGAATATGTATTGTGTTGCAGGGTATTATGACAGCCATACCGGTATATCTGATTTCTGGCATCATGCCGTTATAATCAGCAAGAAAGGCGAACGGCTGAGTGGCGATAGTATTTACTACGACAAGAAAAAAGATTATGGTGCGGTTACAAATAATGTTTCATTAAAAGACAGTGCCGATAATATTACCATAAAGGGGAACTATGCTATATATAGGGGAGAGAAAAGAACCATTATGGTTACCAAGCACGCCGAAATGGACCAGGAATATGAGAAAGATACATTGCACCTGCATGGCGATACGTTATATGGATATAATATTTCGATGAGTGATACTAATAAAAGCAATAAGACTCCAAAGCTTTTACTGGCTTACCACCACGTTAAGTTTTTCAAAAAAGATTTTCAGGGGAAATGCGATTCATTGAGTTATGATGAAAAAGATTCGGTAATGCGAATGTTCAGCAATCCTATTGTGTGGTCCGATCAGAATCAGTTGACGGCAGATACCATGCGCCTTTTTATGGCCAACAAAAAACTTAACTTGCTCGATATGCGGCATAACTCGTTTATCATTTCGCGAGATACATTGGCCTCAAAAGAAGACTCCTTACAGTTTAACCAGATAAAGGGCCGTAACATGAAGGGTAGCTTTAGAGATAATAAGCTTTATAAAGTAAAGGTGATTGGTAATGCCCAAACCATCTACTATGTTTATTCCGATAACAACAATACCATTGTGGGGGCTAACCGTGCCGATTGCAGCAATATGCTTATATACATTGATAGTAATAGGGTTAAAAGCATAACCTTTTTGCAAAAGCCTGATGCAACACTCTTCCCTATGAAGACAATAAAAATTGCAGACTTTTTGTTAGGTAATTTTACCTGGCATATTAACGAACGCCCTATGCGTGAGGAAGATATTTTTAAGCTGGACTAGCTTAATGGCTCTGGCTTAATACAAATAAAAACAAGCAAGTAACCACCAGTATTATTACCGCAAATATTTTCCAGGTGCCTTTAAAGTAGCTGGCATCGCGTTTCCGGTCCTTGCCATAAAGGTATATCATAAGTACACCGAAACAGGCCATGGCAATTAAAAAGAACAAGGCCTGTCCTTTGGTTATTAAAGCATCAAGTAATATTGCGTTCAGCATAGCGTAGCAAATGTATATCGATTTTCTTTAGCTCTGACTCAAACTTCCTATAACTTTGTATCGTGAAGAAAAGCAGGCTTATATTTTTAATACTGGCGTTGGTATCTGTTAGCCAGTTATATGCAAGCCAAATTAAAAATGGATTTGCAGCTTTAAACATTTACGATTATTTTAAAGCGCGGGCTCTTTTTAAGAAAGCCATGAAGCACGATTCTGTTGCATCATGTTATGGGCTCAGCATTATATTATCGCGCAACGACAACCACTTTTATAATATAGATAGTTCGTACCTGTATATCCTTAAAGCACAAAAACTTTTTCCATTTTCTAAACCACGGCTGAGGCTTAAGTGGGCAAAATTCGGGCTCGATTCGGGCAGTATTCTGCATATGAAAGATACTATTGAGTTACGTGCATTCAAGGTGGCGCTGGGTACGAATAGCATTGATGGATATAACCACTACATACATAACTATCCCACTGCATGGCAGGTGCAAAGCGCGGTCGACTTGAGGGATGTTATAGCCTTTACCAAAGCTGAAAAGGAAAATACTTATCAGGCATACAAAAATTTTATGGATACGTATCTCAACTCCACTGAGTATGCCGATGCCAAGAAACGATATGAGATTGCATTATTTAAAACGCTTACTGCCGATCATAGCGTAAACAGTTTTATACAGTTCATTCACCAATATCCTGAAAGTCCTTACATAGGTGCTGCACAAGATTCAGTATATAGCCTTTCTACCATTCATAATTTAGTGAGCGAGTATCACAACTTTGTTAGAAGCTATCCCACCAACCCTAATGTAACAACTGCTTGGCGCAAACTCTACTCCATCTATACCATGGATGGCAAGCCCGAAACATTTGCACGGTTTCATATCCTATTCCCCGATTATCCTTATGCCCAACATGCCGATACTGATTTTGTTTTGGCCCAAACACGCTTTTACCCCGTACGCCAAAATAATTTGTGGGGATATATTGACAGCTTGGGAAATCAGCGGGTGCGTTATAAATACGAGTGGGCCGACAGTAATTTTTACGATGGACTTGCGGCAGTTGCTATGAATGATAAGATTGGCTTTATAAATAAACGTGGTGACCTAACCATACCTTGTATATATGAAGAGGCTGACCATTTCCGCAATACTATTTCGGTAGTTAAGAAAGGAAGCCTGTGTGGTATTATTTCAACACTTGGGCAAACTATAGTACCATTCGAGTACCAGGAGATCATGAACTTCTCGGAAGGTATGGCTGTAATAGAAAAGAATAATAAATACGGTTATATAAGTCTGTTGGGCGAAGAAGTTGTATCTGCCCAATACCAGGATGCGGGAGATTTTTCGGAAGGATTAGCTTATGTACAAAACAGTAATGGAAAGTATGGCTACATTGATATTTCCGGCGTGGTGGTTATACCTTGCCGGTATGATTGGGTTGGAAAATTTAAGAACGGATTAGCCAAAATAAAATCGAATTCTAAATTTGGTTTGATAAACCTTAAAGGTGATACCGTATTAACTTGCGACTACGATAACATTGGTGATTTCTCAGACACCATTGCAATGGTGGTTAAGAATAACAAGGTGGGGTATATAGGCGCTCATGGAGAAATCATTATCCCAGTTAAATACGAATATGCAGGCGACCTGCTTGCCGGAGGAATGTTTCAGAATGGGCTAGCCAAAGTACAGCTACATAAAAAAAGAGGGTTTATAAATATAGAAGGCAAAGTGGTAATACAATTAAATTACGATGATGTAATGCCCTTTAACGAAGGCCTTGCACCATTTATGCAAGATAAAAAATGGGGATATATTAGTAGAAAAGGAATTCCTGTGATTCATAACAAGTACGACTTTGCCGGTAATTTTTGCGATAGCCTTGCCCGCGTTGCCATAAAAGGACTATATGGTTTTATAGATGCCAATGGCAAAGCAATCATTCCGTTGCAGTATGATGGCGCAAGCGATTTCAAAAAAGGATTAGCTGAAGTAATGCAGGGGCATCATGGTTGTCTTATTGATAAAACAGGCAACCCAATAATATCGTGCCAGTTAAACAGTACCCACCTTTTAGGTAATATTTTACAGGTTGAAATGAATGGCAAAATGGCCATGTTCAGCCTTATTACTAAAAATTACATTTGGCAGGATCAGGGGTTTGGAAAGTAATTTACTTTGCCACTTGTGGTGATTGAACATTGTTCTTCGGAATCCTGTTCAGGAAGATAAAGCCTAGTACAAAGAAAGAAAGCAGGAACGCAATCGAGTTACGCATATCATGCGTAAAGTCATAAACCCAGCCGTATAAGAAGAGGCCAAGCACGCTACCAATGTTTTCGCATACATCATAAAAACTAAAGAAAGAAGCATGATCTTGTGTATCGGCTGGCAATAGTTTTGAATATGTAGAACGAGACAACGCTTGTATACCACCCATAACCAAGCCCACAAAAAAGGCGAGCACCCAGAATTGGATGAGTGTATACGTAAAGTATGCGCCAACGCAAATGCATATCCAGACTACCACTGCCCATTTCAGCATGGTTACATCTCCCCTCTTTTTCGCAATTAACGAGAATAGGTATGCTCCGCCCACCGCCACAAACTGAATAATAAGAATAGTCAATATCAAATCACCTCCTGCCAAATGCAAAGTATCAGAACCAAAAAGATTCGCAATTAGCATAATAGTGCGCACGCCTGTATTGTATATAAAGAATGCGATTAAGAATCGGCGTAATTTTTTTTCACTTCTTAATATATTCCATACTTTAACAAGTTCCTGGTATCCCTTCCATATGTTGCGTCCTTCATTCTTCCTTACATCGCCAAACGGATTAGTAGGCAGATAACGGAAAGTTATTTGTGCAAACCCTATCCACCACAACCCAACCGTAATGAACGACCAACGCGTTGCCATGCTCTTGGCTCCCTCGCCCACAATACCAAACCATTCAGGCTTCGATACCATAACAAGGTTTACAATTAACAATATCGAACTACCTATATACCCTAAAGCAAATCCTTTTGCACTTACTCTGTTCTGATCGTGCGGTTCAACTATTTCGGGCAAATACGCATTGTAAAACACAATACTACCCGCATAACCCACACAAGCAAATATTACCAACAGTATGCCAAGCCACAAATTAGATGCCGTAAAAAAATACATGGCACTGCACGATAGTGCCCCCATGTAACAGAAGAACTGCATGAATATTTTTTTGTTCCCTCTATAGTCTGCAATACCCGAGAGCAATGGCGATATGGCTGCTATTATAAGGAATGCTAATGAAAGTGCATACGTATAAAGTGCATCGGGTAAAAACTTAAAGCCAAGGAAATTTACTGTATCAGAATTATTAGAATGTGTAACGCCGGAATAATAAATAGGAAAAATGGTAGAGGTAATTACCAGGTGATAGACCGAATTGGCCCAATCATACATGGCCCATGCATTAACTACTTTTTTATCTCCTTTTTTAAATACGCTCATTATAACCGCAAATGTAAATGAATATTAATTACTTCTTCTTTTCCATTCGTGCCTTATACATTTCTAAATACTTAGGAGAGGCTTTGGCGCATTCAGTCATAAATTCCTTCACCAATTCAAGCGGCATTTCTTCTTCGCTCTTAAAGTTAATACACCCTTTTTGAAATTTGGCTTTGCTGAATAATTTCGAATACTTCTCGTAAACTGGTTTATATCCATACAGCACCATATTGTGCAAACTCATATGTCCTTTAACGCTTGCTAATGCGTATATAAATGCTCCGTCTATTTTATAAAATATCATCTCCTTACCCATCATTTCTCCCATTTCCGCTTTTGCCTTTTTATTTGTTTGAGTAATAATTTTATGAATGGCTGATAATAGCTTTTTTCTTTCAGGTTCTTGCTTGCTTAAATATTCTGTAATTGTCATTTGTTTTATTTTCTACAAATATTTCTGTTTTTGTTTTCATTACGCAACCTTCATGAGTTTATTTGCATCTTGCCGTTGCATTGTTCAGGTAATCAGTCGCTTATAAAATATCATGTATTCACTGATAATGATATTGTTGCGTATATTCGGTTACCTAAAAGTCAACCCCTTATTGCCTCTCCTTTTTCAAATATCTTTTTCATAGATTTGCGGCTAAATACCTATCTTATAAAAATGAAGAATTATTACCGTATTTCAGTATTGGCATTTATCACCGCTTTTTGCTTTGCATTTAATACCACTAACGCGCAGGTTATTAGGACTGTAGCCGGAACGGGTTACAAAGGCAATTACGGCGATGGAGGGCCAGCCGATACCGCTCAGCTAAACACTCCACAAGCAGTTGTGGTTGATAAATCTGGTAATTTTTATATAGCAGATTACCAAAACAACCTCATACGTGAGGTAACTAAAAATGGTATTATTAGTACAGTAGTTGGTATACTAAATAGTGGAGGGGCATACAATGGGGATGGAATACCAGCGAGTAGTGCTCAGTTAAATGGGCCTCAAGGATTAGCGTTGGATGCTTCAGGTAATCTTTATATTGCTGATGCAGCAAACAACCGTGTACGTATAGTTAATTTTTCATCAGGTAATATAAACACATTTGCGGGTACAGGATCTGCAGGATATAGCGGAGACACATATGGTGCAAGCACTGCTCAGTTAAATAATCCAACATCGGTAGCAGTAGATAAAGCTGGTAACGTTTACATAGCCGACTATAATAACTACGTTGTACGTAAAGTAAATACCTTAGGTAACATAAGCACGGTAGCAGGAAATGATACTGCCGGATACACTGGTGACGGAGGCCAGGCCACATTAGCCCATATTGTGCCAAATGGAATATGTGTGGATACAGCAGGTAACCTTTATATTGCCGATGGCAGTTATAACGTAATACGAAAAGTAACAGTTTCTACAGGCATAATAACCACAATAGCAGGTAACGGAACCGCAGGTTATAATGGAGATAATATGCCAGCAACTGCTTCTGAATTATATGCTCCACAAGGCATAGCAGCAGATTCAGTAGGTAATATTTATATAGCTGACTTTAATAACAGCCGTATACGTAAGGTTAACTTTAAAAATGATACTATAACAACTCTTGCTGGTATAGGCTACGGCACTTATTCGGGTGATGGTATGGAAGCAAATACCGCAGGACTTTCTAATCCAACTGGTGTAGCATTAGATGATAGCGGAAATGTATTCATAGCTGATAATGGAAACAATCGTATTAGAAGAATTGCAGTTAGAGGCCCTTCTATAACATCGCAACCAACTTTTTCAAAAAGTACAATTTGTAATGGTAGCAGTGCTACAATTGGTATAACAGTTAATGGAACAGGTACCACCTACCAATGGTTTGTTGATTCAGCCTATGGCCCTTGGGTGAAATTAACAAACGCAGGCGTTTACTCAGGCGTTACAACAGATTCGTTACGAATAAGCAAGGCGCTAACTACCCAACAGCAGCCAAGCTACAGATGCGTAATTGATAATGGTTATGATACTTCTTCTTCTAATAGTTTGTACATAACTAATTTGCCTTCGGTCGTTTTTACAGGACCCACAGACAGTATATGCGTTGGCGCTCCTACCCAAATTATAGCTGGTATTTTTAATGGCGGTGGCTATAGCCCTGCGCGTAAAAATAATAGACAGATAAACTATTTCGGTGCAACCTATAGTTGGTCTAATGGAGATAGCACCGATACTATAGTTGTAAAACCTATGGTAACTACCACTTATAGTGTTGCAGTTAGCCAATATGGTTGTGTTAAGGATACTTCAATAACAATAGAAGTAGACAGGACCAAGCTTGCCATACAGGCATTCCCTTCTAGCACTGTATGTTCGGGTACCGAGGTAGGGCTTTTTGCTGAGCATGGTACTGCCTCGTACACTTGGACTGGTGGAGTTAACAACGGCGTAGCTTTTGCCCCAAGTGCAACTAAAACGTATACCGTTACAGGCAACGACGGCTTAGGCTGTACATTGATTGACAGTATAAAAATTACAGTTAACCCATTACCGACATTAAGTGTAAGCACTACCCCAAAAGATACCATTTGCGCCGGAAGCTCAGTTACCTTAACCGGCAGCGGAGCAACTACGTTTAACTGGAGCAACAACATTACCAATGGTGTAGCCTTTAGCCCTGTTAGTTCAGCGGTTTATTATTTAACCGGTACCAACGTTAATGGTTGTTCAGCATCCATTTCTGTTCCAGTAGTTGTAAATGTGTTACCGATCGTTACCGGCACTGCTTCGCCTGATGCAGTTTGTAAAGGCGCTACCACTACCCTTACTGGCAATGGTGCTTCAACCTATAGCTGGAGCGGTGGAGTTAACAATAACATTGCATTTACTCCAACAAGTTCGGGTTCTTACACTGTAATCGGCACCGACACACATGGCTGCGTAAATAGCGATGTGGTGAACATTACTGTAAATCCGCTACCAGTTATTTCAATATCCGCTTTCCCTTCACCAACGCTTTGCCAGGGTTCTTCAGTTGCATTATTTGGCGGTGGCGGTAATTCATACGCTTGGACAGGCGGAGTTAATAATGGTGTTTCATTTACTCCTTCAGCTTCGGGCACTTATACTGTAACAGGTATAGATGGTAATGGATGTAAGAGTAAAGATAGTATTGCCATAACTGTTCATCACACAGTTGTACCTACAGTTACCTCTACCAACACAACCTGCGGGCTGAAAAATGGTTATGCTTCTGTAACAGGTTCTAATGGTGTTCCTCCTTATAAATACTCATGGAGCACCAACCCGGCTTCGTCGAACTCTTTTATAGATAGCCTTGCAGCAGGTACGTATGTTGTTACTATATCCGACTCAGCAAACTGCGCTTCAACTGCCGCTGTATCTATTGCATCATCTTCTTCGCCAATCCTTTCGGTTTCTACTACTAATAGCAATTGCGGTGCCCAAGGTACCGGTTCAGCTATAGTAGCAGTAACAGGCGGCACAGCTCCTTACCATTACATTTGGAATAATGGTGATACCCTGGCTACCAATTATAACCTTAAGGCTGCCACCTACATTATTACAGTTACTGATGTAAATGGCTGTTCCTCTTTTGCGCCAGCCATTGTTTCAAACCTCAATGGTCCTAAAATAACAACACTCTCTACCGTTAATGTTAAATGTAACGGTATGAAGACCGGCGCTATCACAGTTTCAGTTTCGGGTGGCACTGCTCCATATCATTACAATTGGTCTAATGGTGCAACTTCTTCTTCTATAACTGCCTTATTTGCAGGGCCCTACCAGCTTACTGTAATGGATGCTGATAGCTGTACCAGTGTAGAAACTTTCTCTATAGGTCAACCACTTCCACTTATTCTTACTTCAGCATCTATTAAGGCTGACTGCGGTGTGGCTAATGGTACTGCCTCAGTTGCAGTTTCAGGTGGTGTTGCTCCTTTTACATACAAGTGGAGCAATGGTGCCACCTCAAATGTTGATGCAAGTGTTATCGCTGGTGTTTATTACGTGGCTATTACCGATGCTAACGGATGCCCTGATTCTGCGCTTATCTCAGTATCTGATAAAACCGGCCCTGCTGTTTCAATATCAGTTTCTGCAAATGCAAGTTGCCATAGTGGCGGTCTAGTTTCAGTGCTTGCTTCCGGTGGCACCTTGCCTTATACTTACAAATGGAATAACGGCGCTACCGCTTCTTCTATTTCTAATGTTCCGGCGGGTAACTACTACGTTGCCGTTACCGATGGCAAAGGCTGTATAAGTTCAGCTGACACCAGTGTATCGGAAGTTATACCGCCTGCAATTTCTTTGTGTATGGTTACAGTTGACCCAGTATTGGGAAAACGCAACTATATTATTTGGGATAAGAGCCTGTCTAAAAATATATCGCACTACAACATCTATAAGGAAAGTACTCAAGCTGGCGTTTATTTTAAGATTGATTCTTTACCAATAAGCAAAGCCGGTATTTATATGGATCCTCTTTCGGATGCGACTGTTCGTAGCTGGAGATATAAATTATCACAGGTTGATTCTTGTGGCAATGAATCACCTTTAAGCCAACCACACAAAACAATGCACTTGACAGTTAACCAGGGTTTGAGTGGTTATATAAACCTTATTTGGGATAATTACGAGGGGCTTAACTTCTCAACCTACTATATATATAGGGATACTAATACCCAATATTTTACACTTATAGATTCTATCCCAAATAACTTATTCACTTATACCGACAAAAAACCGTTGCCAACTTCTTCGCCGGTATATTACCGTATAGGCATAAGTAACCCGGGCGGCTGTACTCCTTCCATTCAGTCTATTAACTATAATGCTGCTAAATCAAACACGGGTAATGTTACTTTAAATACCGCAAGTGTTGCTGCAATTAGCGGAGCCAGCGCTTCACTTAACATTTTCCCTAATCCATCCACCGGGGTATTTACACTTGCACTAAGTTTGCCGAAAGAATCCAAGTCGCTTAACCTGTCAGTTATAAATACACTGGGTCAGGTTCTAAGCACGGCGTCTTACAGTAATGTGCCCGCCGACTTTACCAAGCAAATGGATTTAAGTTCGTTACCAAAAGGTGTTTACTTTATTAAAGTAAGCTCTGACTTAGCTAACTTATACAACAAGGTTGTAATTCAATAAGTATTTTAATGAACAATAAAAAAAGCCCCGCAATACTGCGGGGCTTTTTTATTTATGCAAGATTTAGCGTAGTTAGTATTTTATCTGCCAAAAAACCTGCGATCTTTTCATTCGATTCATGCGTCCAGCCCGCAATATGAGGCGTAAGAATTACCTTGTCGCTTTTTAAAAGGTATTGAAATGCGTCTGGTAATTTGCTCGAATCCAGTCCTTCAAAGGAAATCGTTTCATATTCCAATACATCAATGCAGGCACCCAGCACTTTGCCTTGTTTCATAGCACTTACAAGATCATCGGTCTTCAATACTTTTCCGCGAGAAGTATTTATAAGGTATATATTCTTTTTAAATTTTTCTATAAAGCTCTTATCAACCATGTAATGAGTTTCTTCAGTTAACGGGGTATGAAGGCTCAGTACATCCGATTTATCAAAGAGTTCTTGTAATGTAGTTTCGTTAGCATACTCATCTGAGAAATTCTTTTTGTATTTATCATACGCTAATAAAGTAACCCCAAATCCTTTCAGTCGTTGAGCAAATGCACTGCCCATATTTCCGTAGCCTATTATTCCAACCGTTTTACCCTGTAATTCATACCCACGGTTACCTTCCCGTATCCAATGGCCTTGTCTTACTTCATTATTAGCCCTACAAATATTATTCAGCAATGCCAACAACATTCCC
>Ga0206980_1020_pt1 | contig 38490 bp, 32 predicted proteins | sample Alteio_BWMinCont_20_FD_153494 | JGI IMG/M metagenome (GOLD analysis project Ga0206980, IMG submission 153494) | Enriched cells from forest soil in Barre Woods Harvard Forest LTER site, Petersham, Massachusetts, United States -... | ecosystem: Environmental > Terrestrial > Soil > Temperate forest >...
AGCTTAACATTGTGCTTGGCCGTACCGGTCACCTGGCTTCTCATATTGGGCAGTTGGCGTTGATCAAGTAATTGTAAATGGTGAGTTGTAAATGGTGAATTAAAAAGCACTAAGCTCATTTATATAGTAGGCTCCGTTTAATTGACGGGGCCTTTTTTATTTACTATTTTATTACGTGTATTTGGCACAATCCTGTACATCTATGTGTCAATTTTCTATCATTGTTTCTCTTCACCTCACGTGCCGTTACAATTCTTAATTTTTAATCGTAATTCTTAATTGGCTATGCCCCATGTGCCGTTACAATTCCTAATTTTTAATTCGTGATTCTTAATTGGCTATGCCTCACGTGCCATGTCTTTCTGCGTTAGGGATAGCAGCGTATAGCCCGACCCGTCCCGAGTACTCGGGAGAGGGGAACGCCCAAGTTATTAAATGATCTTACTATCACCAAAGTCACAAGCCCGGCCTAAATCCGCTCAAGGGTACTCTCCGAATTAGTCTCATGCGCCGAAGCATTGTGCTTTTCGAGAGGTAAAATATCCTCAATGGTTTCAAGCCAGTCTTCGCCAACTTTACGGTAAACCTTTACATGCAAGCCAAAGTGCTTTTTAAAACCATGTTTCAGGCTATCGGCGGTCATATCGGGTTTAATGGCAACGGTGCCTTTGCTGTGAACCTGGCGGCACTCGCCAATTTCTTTGGTAGGGTGTACCAGTATTTTGTTGCGTAGGCCGCCGCGTTCTTCTCCTTCTACAGTAAAAAACTCGAGTTTAAGATTTGGAAACAGGATAGAGAAATCATTCTGTATCTCATGTATCTTTCGTTTGTCGTGAATGTTAATTTCCATAATGCAGGTGTTTAATGTTTGTTATATAAAAGGTGTAAAATCTTTACGGAACACGCGGTACCCATATATAAGTATAACTACCGATAATGCACCAATAAAGGCCCCTGAAATGGCCGTGCCGAACATGGGGAAAATATCGGGCCTGTTGTTAAGTAAAGAGTAACCGGCAAAAACCAAACCAATTAAGCCCAATAAAATATATAGGCTACCTAATAGTTTAGGGTGCATGTTAAACCGCTTGGGTTTCTTTTGAGTTGCAGTTGGGGTAGTGTTCATTGAGTTTTTGTATAGGGGTTTATTAAAATGAGGTCCAGCCACCATCGGCAGTAACTACGGTGCCGTTAATGTTGCTGGCTTTATCGCTGGCTAAAAACAAGGCAAGCTCAGCTATTTCGTTAGGTTCGGCCATGCGCAGGTTAGTGCCCAGGCCGGGGTTTATACGTTCGGCACCAAACTTGTTAAAGCTGGCGCCTTCCATAATATTGGTGTTTACCGCGCCGGGTGCAATTGCATTGCAGCGTATGCCTTTAGTACCATATATATAACCAATGTTTTTGGTAAGGCCCACCAATGCGTGTTTTGATGCGGTGTATGCTGCACCGGCACGCGCACCCTGCAAGCCGCCAATAGACGATATGTTTACAATAACACCTTTACCTTGTTTAAGCATTTGCTGCAAAGCAAGCCTGCAAGCATAAAACGGGCCGTTAATGTTCACACCCATAACTCTGTTCCATAGTTCGTCGGTAACTTCGGCAGCAGGTGTAAAGTCGTCCATTACACCGGCATTGTTTACCAATACATCAACCGAGCCATAAGTTAACATAGCAAGGGTAAATAGATTCCTTACATCGTGCTCAATAGCTATATTGGTGGTTATGCCTTTAGCAGTTAACCCCTTTTCTGTAATCTCTTTTACTACTTCGTTTACTCTATCCGTGTTTATATCGCTCACCACCACTTTAGCGCCTTCGGCTGCAAAAAGCAGTGCCATGGCTTTCCCCATTCCCGATCCGGCTCCGGTTATTATGGCTACTTTATTTTCTAATGCTTTCATGTTTTGTATTTATAGGGCAAATGTATCTCGGGTGCTTCCTTATTCTATTGCGCTTGGTCATTGGGTTAAATGATTAAAGTCATACTTCTGCAAGGTGGTCATTACCAGTCATCGGGCTATCGTACTTTTCGCTTTTAGTTTTATACTTTTTACGTATTTGGTGATGGAGGAAGATTTTACCGCAGGGTACGCCAGGGAATAAACGCAGAGTTTACCCCAACCCCTAAAGGGGCTTTTGTTTATTTAAAAATGCAACACTTCTGTACGCAGATCAAAAAATGTGTTGCATTTTCTGTAGTTGAGTGCGTTTACACTTTTAATACCTTGTAAACACCTATGTGTTTGATTTTCATAACTAACATTCTACTTTTTTTCGGTGTTTTGTAAACCCGGTATTTGTCTTTCGCTATAGCCACGGTTCCGGCCACGGATAGTAAGAATGAACATGGTGCGCTGCAATTCAAGCTCATAAAGTACTTTATCTACATCCCACTTAACTGCCAGGGTCATTATACCTTCTACTGCTTTTTTGTAAACAGGGTCTTTTGCCAGCCAGCGGTAATGGGTGCAGCGGTCAATGCCGGCATCTTTTGTGGCACGGGCTATTACACCCATGCGTTTATCCAGGGCAATAAGCATCTTTTTCTTTTTCAGTTTTAGCTGCATTACTGCCTCGTTCCGTATTCGTTCGGGTATAAGGTCGTTAATTGTGGTATCAGATATCATATTGTCATGTTGAGCCTGTCGAAACATATTCCGCTATTTTACCGCAGAGGCACGCTGAGAAAAACCCGCAGAGAGCCGCAGAGGTTTCACCCCAAACCCGTAAAGGGCTATTGGGGTACCAAACCATACTACAAAAATAAAGCTGTTTTAGTGCTTTTTAACGGTTGAATGGTTGCTGGTTTTCAACAGGTCGAAAAAACTTAGATGGCACTAAAGTGGTTTCTTCGAAGGGTTTTTACTGGTGTTCCAAAAGTAAACCAGATATAAGGTTGAGCCTGAAATCCTATATATAAGAATGGTGTGTTTGGTGATTACTGCTTCACGCGTATCTTCTTTACCGGCATGGCGGTATGATAAGGGGAAATGCTGTATATGATTGATTACCTCGTCAGTCTTTTTAATAAAATTAACGATCTCACGCTGCGACCATTTTTGTTGCAGGTAAGTTAAAACAGTTTCAAAACTTTTTTCCGATTCCGGTGTCCAAATTATTTTTTTAACCACCGGCTATAGCTTTTCATTACTTCATCGTGAGATCTTCCAATACCTTTTTTCGATTGCTCTATTCCGCGCTCAACGCCTTTTTTTACCTCATCAGGCATTAAATCATATAATGTAATGGACTCTTCAGCAAAAGTTTTAACTACCGATAGTACAGCTTTCTTCTTTTTATCAGTTAAAAGCCCCAGGTAATTAATGATCTCCTTGTCTAATGCCTTGCTTGCAGATGCCATACAGGTATGAATTACTTATTTAAACAAAGTTAAGCTTTCTTTTTTATTTATGCAAATGAGTGTAAGTGGGTAGTAGTTAGGCAATACGCGTAAGCTGCCTCACCTAAATCCTCCCCGGAGGACTCAAGGATTTTTTATTTCTTGAACCTTCCCCTAAAGGGTAACGGTTTGGTAGGGGCATTTTAATACCAAAATTTCCTTTTCACAAACTTTTTTGTTACACTTGTAGTAGAAAATACATACCCCATTAATAACCCTAAAGAACTGCAAGTATGATAAATAAAATTAAAAGAACCGGATGGCTGTTTGCAATATGTATACTAGTGTTTAGCAGCTGCAGTAATAACTCATATAACAAAATGACTAACGAGAAATTGATTAAAGACTATTACGCCGCTTACGAGCAAAAAGACTGGAACATGTTAACGGGCCTATTGGCAGATGGCTTTGTATTTAATAGCCCTAACGACGACCATATTGATTTAGCAACCTATAAGCAACGCTGCTGGCCAAACTCTGCCAGCATTAAAAAGTTCGATATTGATAAAATGGTAATTGATGGCGATGATGCCTTTGTAACGTATAATGGCCATACCAACGATGGCAGAATATTCCGCAATACGGAGTATTTTAGGTTTGTTGACGGTAAAATAAAAGAGAATGCCTGTTACTTTGGCCCGGGTATTAGTTACCCCGATAATAAGGCGGCCAAATAAGTTAAAAGCGTAAAGCTAAAGGTGAAAATAGAAGATTCTTAAGCGGAAATTTCGTATATTTGTGTTACTATGAATTGGAAGAAACATATAACAACTGACCCTAGAATATGCCATGGCAGAGCTTGTATTAAAGGCACAAGGGTAATGGTATCTGTTATTTTAGATAATATGGCTGAAGGCTTAAGCGCCGATGAAATTATAAAGAGCTATCCTTCGCTTCATAAAAACGATATTAAGGCTGCAATAGCCTATGCTGCCGAATTATTACATGAGCGTATAGTATCGCTTGCCGTGTAAATATGCGTTTTAAAACCGACGAAAACTTACCATCTGATTTAGCCGAACTGCTTAAGCAGGAAGGTCATAATGCTTTTACTGTAAACCAGCAAAAAATGCAGGGCTACAAAGATGATGACCTGATAAAGGTTTGTAAGCATGAAAAGAGAGCATTAATAACCCTTGATACTGACTTTTCTGATATTCGCAGATACCCGCCAAAAGAGTATCATGGAATAATAGTATTGCGTTCTGCCAATCAATCAAAGGCTGTAATTATGGCACTTATGCATAGAGTACTACCACAATTAAAGCTAGAAAAGCTTACTGGTGCATTATGGATTGTGGAAGAAAACAAAATACGGATTAGATAATGGCCATACCAACGGTGGCAGAATATTCCGCAATACGGAGTATTTTAGGTTTGTTGACGGTAAAATAAAAGAGAACGCCTGTTACTTTGGCCCGGGTATTAGTTACCCTGATAATAAAGTGGCGAAATAAGTTAAAAGTTAAAGCCCATTTAGGTGTTGGGGTAAACTTTAAACATTTCTTTCTGTTCCGTTAATGCAATGGCACGTGAGGCATAGTTAATTAAGAATTTGGAATCAACGCAGGGAGTAAAGGCACGTGAGGTGATAAGAAGTTGACACATAGTCGCAGATTTCTGGGAAAGGTAGATTAAATCATTTATTTAATAAGCCCTCGTACTAGTTCATACCCTTTACCACCTCATTGGGCATTAAATATCAATCGGTTATCGATTCTTTAACAGGGGTTTATTGATAACAGGTATTTTGGCAAAAACATTAAAGCATGGTAACAAAAGAACTTGTAGCAACATCGCAAATAACTGTAAACGCACCTATAAGCAAAGTGTGGGATGCATTTGTAAACCCGGCAATTATTAAGCAGTATATGTTTGGCACCACGGTTACTGCCGACTGGAAAGTAGGTGGCGAAATACGCTGGAAGGGTGAAATGAACGGTAAGCTATATGAAGACAATGGCGTTATACTTCAGTTTAACCCCGAAACCCAATTAGAGTATACCCACTTTAGCCCCCTTGCCGGCAAACCCGATATACCCGAAAGCTATCATAAGGTTACCATTAACCTGGCAGAGCGCGAAAATGGAACCTTTGTTAAACTGACCCAGGATCATAACCCAACCGAACAAGCTAAAGAACATTCGCAAAAAAACTGGGATATGATGTTAGCTAAGCTAAAAGAAATGCTTGAGAGTTAAAAGCTAAAAGTAAAAACTACCTAAAGCGGCTCAATGAAAATTATTAAATTATTTGTAATGGGCTTGTTGCTGGTAGCTTCGTTTGCTAATGCACAGCAATCGTTCAAACCGCTAAATGCAGGGCTTGCCAATTACCAATACCCTTACCCGGTGCATTTTATTACCCTTAGCATACAGGGCGAGGTGCTGAAAATGGCCTATATGGATGTGCAACCCGCTAAGCCAAATGGCCATGTGGTAATGCTATTGCACGGTAAAAATTTTGGCGGCGCGTATTGGGAGCAAACTGCAAAAGTACTGGCCGATAACGGATACAGGGTTATCATCCCCGATCAAATTGGGTTTGGTAAATCATCGAAGCCGGGGCATATACAGTATTCGTTTCAGTTGCTTAGCCAAAATACCAAAGCCATATTAGATACCTTGGGTATTACCCGAATCTGTTTACTCGGGCATTCAATGGGTGGCATGGTTGCAACACGCTTTGCATTAATGTACCCGCAAATGATTGAGAAATTTATTTTGGAAGACCCTATTGGCCTCGAGGACTGGAAAGTAAAGGTGCCATATCAATCGGTTGATAAATGGTACCAAACCGAGTTGAAAGAAGATTATAATTCGTTTAAGAAGTATGAGATGGAAAGTTATTTCCACGGTACATGGAAACCGGAATATGATAAATTACTTGAAATACCTGTAGGCTGGACGCTGGGTAAAGATGATTCGCTTATTGCATGGAATTCGGCCCTTACCTACGATATGATATTTACCCAACCTGTATGCTACGAATTTGAAAACATAAAAGCGCCTACTTTATTAATTATCGGCCAGCTCGACAGGACCGCCTTGGGTAAAAACCTGGTAAGCACCGACGTAGCAAAAACATTAGGTAACTACCCCGAACTGGGTAAGCTGGCACACCAAAAAATAAAAGGATCGAAACTGGTTGAGCTCGATGGCCTGGGGCATATACCCCACGTAGAAGCCTTCGATAGGTTCATTCAGCCATTGCTCGAGTTTTTGAAATCGTAATAATATCCGGTGAAAAGTTAACTACTGAACTTATCTACTCAATGGTTATATCCTTTACGCCACCCAAAATCATATCCTCATAACGCATCACGCTCTGTTCTGCACGTTTAACAGAAGTAATACTTACAGTAAACACACGGCCATCGCGGTTCATAAGCAAGTCGGTATAGCTGTTGCCATTACCGCCCGTTTTATGAAACCGAATGATCTTATCCATCGTAAATTCATTCCTGGCTTTCAGCCATTCAGCAAACCATTCTTCGCGCTGCTTAATAACCTCGGTAGAGTATAGTTGTGCCGATGACCATATTTGAGGTACCGTTGCATCTTTAATAAAGGTGTGTAGTTTGGTTCCATCCCAGCGTAGTTCGTGTATGGTTACGGCTTGGTTTTGTTCAAATATCAAGAGGGTAAAAGGTTCAATACCTGTGAAATCGTACTGCGTGCAAAAGTCATTTACGTTTTTGTACTTAAAAAAATCTAACAGCATCAGTCCGCGGCTAAGTTTGTAAGGCGGTTTATGTTCATGCGGCGTAAAAGCGCCATTTAAAATGCACAATGTAAACTGCTTACTGGCTGCAGCAAACCAGGTTCCGTTGGCATCGGCATCTTTCGGGTAATACACATCGGTATCGTATACGCTATATTTAGCCGGCGGCAATGCTATTTTCCGGCTCTTGCCTTCATCTCTGTTCGATGTAAGTATGAACTTATCCTTGCCTAATGGCAGATATGTTACCGTGCACATATTGCTTATTTATTATTACAAAGGTCTTATTTATTGCTCCATTTATTGTTAATGTAGATTAAGAAATAATATCGAATACCCCAACCCGTAAATGGGCTTTCGCTTTCAACTTTACACTTTTAGCTTTTAACTTAATTTGGCACAGTACTCTACATCTATGTGTCAAGTTCTATCATCGTATCTCATCACCTCACGTGCCATGGCACTGTGCTCTGGTTTTTTGCGTTAGGGATAGAAGCGGTTACCCCGCAGCGCAGCGAGGAGTATGAGCGGATAGCCCGACCCCTTGCGTAGCTTGGGGGAACGCCCAAAATAAGTTAAAAGTTAAAAGCTAAAAGGGAAGAGTTAAAATCTTAGTGAACCTTTGTGCTCTTAGTGGTGAAATGAACTGAAAAGAAGTTTATGACGTATATTTACACTTGAAATAAAAAACTATGGCAGACATACAAGTAACCCATAACAAAGAGATGCACCGCTTTGAGGCAGAAGTAGAAGGTAAGACAGCTTACCTGCAATACGCATTACGCGGTAACACTATTTCTATGGACCACACCTTTACACCGGATTCGTTAAGGGGTAGGGGTATTGCATCGGTAGTTACAAAATTTGCCTTAGACTATGCTAAAGAAAATAAACTGCAAGTTATTCCGGGTTGCTCGTTTGTGGCTGAATACATAATCAACCATCCGGAGTACAAACCCCTGGTAAAATAGTTATTTCTTATTTACCAGCGGCGCAACGCGTGTACCAATCAGTTCAATGGAATGTAAAAGCTGTTGGTGGGTTAGTCCTGCATTATCCATCTGAAAGGTCAGTCTCGAAATTCCACCCAACGATTCGCTGTGGCGAAGTATTTTTTCCGCCACTTCTTCGGGGCTGCCAACTAAGTATGCACCATAAGCACCACGCTGAGATTCGAAACGCAAAGGGGTAACGGGCTGCCATCCACGCTCTTTACCAATACGTGTAAAGGTTTCGGCATAGCCGGGGTAATAATCGGCAACTGCTTTCTCGGTTGTTTCGGCAACATAACCTAAGGAGTGTAAACCAACTTTTAGTTTTTCATCTGAATGCCCTGCTGCTTTACCTGCTTTGCGGTATAAATCAACCAATGGACGAAACTGGCGTGTTTCTCCACCAATAACGGCCACCATAAGCGGCAAACCCAATTTGCCTGCTCGTATAAACGATTCCGGTGTGCCACCCACGCCTAACCAAATAGGCAATGGCGTTTGTAATGGACGGGGATATATAGCCTGGTCTTTTAACGGTGCCCTAAACTTACCCGACCAGTTAACCATTTCGTTGTCGCGTATGTTCAGCAGCAAGCCAAGTTTTTCGGCAAACAGTTCATCATAATCTTCCAGGTTATACCCAAATAGCGGAAACGATTCAATAAAAGAACCTCGTCCCACCACCATCTCGGCACGGCCGTTTGAAACCAGGTCGAGCGTTGCAAAATTCTGAAACACGCGCACAGGGTCGGCAGCGCTTAATACGGTAACAGCACTGGTTAGCTTAATGCGCTTGGTACGTGCTGCTGCAGCAGCCAATATTATAGTCGGTGCCGAATCTAAAAACTCCTTGCGGTGATGTTCGCCAACACCAAATACATCAAGCCCTACCTTGTCGGCGTATTCCATGCGGTCCAATAGCTCCGCTATCGATTGTCGGTTATTTTTTGCTGTGTCTTTTCCGTTACTTGCATTTGCTGCTGCAAAGCTATCTACGCCTATTTCCATGGTTTCTGTTTATAATACAAAGGTGTTATTTATTGGCGCACTTTGCGTTAATGTAGATTAAGAAATTGGTTCGAACACCCCAACCCCTAAAGGGGCTTTCGCTTTTAACTTATTTGGGTGTTTCCCCTCGTGCCTCGGGTCGGGCTTTACGCTCATACTCCTCTCCGCCAACTGGCGGATGCCGGGTAACCGCTACACCGGCGAAGCCTGCATGAGTTCAATAATAAATAAACGAACACGAATAATCCCTAACGCGAAATACCAGCGCGCCTTAGTAACGGCACGTGAGGTGAAAAGATTCGATGACAGGATTTGACACATAGATGTAAAGGATTGTGCCAAAGCCAAGTTAACCTAATGTATTTCAGACTCCGCAATAACGAACCTGTGCTACGCCTTATTCGCAGCCATATTGTCAAGCTCCTTCATGTTAGCATCGGTAAGCAAAACAGAAGTACACTTCATATTCTCCTCTAAATGGCTGACAGTAGAAGTACCCGGAATTAACAATATGTTATTCGAGTGATGCAGTAACCAGCTAAGCGCAACCTGGTGAATGGTGCTGTTGTGCTGTTTGGCAATTTCATTGAGCTGGGCAAGGTTTTGCGAACTGCCACCACCCATAGGATACCATGGTATAAAGGCAATGTTGTGGGCATTGCAATATTCAAGCACCGATTCCCACTTACGGTTATCGACACTATACATGTTTTGCACCGATACTACTTTAAAGAATTGTTGTGCCTTTTCAATATCGGCTACACTTACTTCCGACAGGCCAATGTGTTTTACCTTTCCTTCTTGTTGTGCTTTCTGTAAAAACGCGAATGTTTCTTCTGCGGGCACTTTCGGGTCGACGCGATGTAACTGGTATAGGTCTATTGCATCTACTTTCAATCTCTTCAAACTTCCTTCGAGTGCTTGTTTAAGGTGTGCAACGCTCGCATCGATGGTCCATTGGTTTGGCCCTGTGCGGAGGAAGCCGCCTTTGGTTGCAATAGCCAAACCTTTAGGGTAGGGGTGCAGCGCTTCTGCAATCAACTCTTCTGAAACATAAGGGCCATATGAATCGGCAGTATCAATAAAGTTAACGCCAAGTTCTACCGCGCGCTTTAAAACTTTTAATGCTTCAGCTTTGTTTTCGGGCGGGCCCCATACGCCTTTGCCGGTTATGCGCATTGCGCCATACCCCAAGCGGTTAACAGTAAGTGCGCCTCCTATAGTAAATGTCTTTTTAAATTCCATATCGGTAATTTTTAATTGTAGTCTTAATTAACCCTATTACAAAGGTATGATACTTTGTATGAGTTTAAAGGCGTATTACCTTTGTTGGGTTAATGGAAGTTAATTAAACAAACAATTATGGCTTATCCGCTGTTACATCTTCAGCAGATGTAGCATCGTCGGGAGTTTTTTCCAGGTCTCTATCTAACGAATACAATGTATTGTTTTCAATCTTTTCTCCGCCGGCTATTTTTATTTTATCAAGCAAATTCATAGCAAGAGTTTCTTCTTCTATCTGTTCCTTTACAAACCATTGCATAAAATTCCAGGTGGCCCAGTCACCTTCACTCAAACTCAGTTTTACCACTTTGTAAATAGAATTGGTATTATCTACTTCGTGTTCATATACCTTTTCAAAACAGTTGTTAAGGCTTGTCGGGTTCTTAAAAGGCGCCGGAATGGCAGTAACCTTAACCTCGGCACCCCTTTTTAAAATATATTCCAATATTTTCATCATGTGGTTCCGCTCTTCCTGTGCATGCCTGAATAGGAAATTAGCTGTCCCGCCATATCCCTGGCTGTCGGCCCAGGCAGCGTATGATAAATAAATTTGTGAAGCATGTGCCTCCTTGGTCATTTGATCGTTAAGGGCTTTTGCAATGGTTGCAGATAGTCTGTTTGTATTCATTTGCTGATTTATTGGTTTATAAATTAAATGTAAAAGCCAGAAAAGACACACTTTACGGAGTGCTATATCTTTTCTGGTTAAACAAACCAACCTTACGGGGTTGGATTTTATTATTTATAAATGATAATAATTATTACCATCGTGAAACAAATGTACATGCCGTTGCTGCCACGTGTTCATATAATCGATAAACTGAGATGTTTAGGGGGTGAACTAATAAAATAAGACTGGTTAGGGGAGTGGCTATCGTTTTATAGAACAGGTACCTGATGTACTCGAAGCTCCAAATTGTTATTTAAACCTGCCAAATAACAAACATAATCGCTATCGATGTTTAATTTCTTCAGGTGCCAATGTTGCTGCTTGTAGCTTACTTTATCTCCGCTACAGTCCAGTTGTTGAGGCTCATTTGCAATGCCAATACCTATTGCTTTTAATACGGCTTCTTTACGTACCCAGGTATCAATAAGGGTTTCTTTACCGGGGTTCTTTAAAATCACTTCTTGTTCTTGATTGGAGAAAAAGTTTGTTGTTGAATCGGTATCTATCTCCCCATCTAGTTTTTCAATATCAATGCCTAACTCAGAATCTCCGCCATAAACCAATACCACCATATCTTCGGAATGAGAAATGTTGAACGGCATCCAATCCTTAATAAAAGGCTTTTCGTTCTTGTTCCTTTCCAATGTCAATAACAATTCAGCGGTAAAGCCAGATTCACTAATAGCCTTCCGGAGCAATAGTTTGCCAATTAGGTTTCTCAGTTTATCCTTAAAAACGCGCATCCTGTTAATCTCCTGAATGAAGTTAGCAGGCAATGTTTTCAGGTGTTCATCAAACGCGGCCTCGTTAAACTCGCGGATATCATAATGCAATACTGTAACAGTTCCTTTTTGTAAATGCATTAGTTTACAGCAAGCCAACCTTTTATGGTGTTCTTTATTTTGTCAGCTGTTTCCGTTACATTTTGTTGAACAAAATAATGCCCTCCGTTCTTAACTGAATCGTAACTGGTGTTTTTTGAAAACTTTTGCCAGCCTTTATAATTGTCGGCCGTAGATGCGATGGACAGATCATTATCTCCATACAAAACATGTAAAGGAGAATTTAACTGAAGGTCTCCATAAGTGCTTTTGATGTAGGCCAGCGTATTTAACGAAACGTCAACATCGTGTCGTAGGTTCCTAATTAACAGATCCCTCGATTCCATATTTCTAACCTCAGGCTTGTCGAGTTTTATTACAAGATAGTCCCATATTTCATCGTCGGTATAATTGGCCATAGAGGTGATGTTCTCATTAATATCCTGTTTGGCGTGGTATGCCGCCGCACTCTGAATTAAGCCGATAAATGAATCGCTATGTTGCTCCATTTCAAAGCTTAGGTCCAGCGCAAGGCTACTGCCTGCTGAGTTTCCGAGGATGACAAACCTGCCCGTTACTTTATCTTTTATCTCTTGCAAAAGTTTGTCTTTTATCCACTTGCTATCTTTTAATTCGGTGTTCTCATCTAATTTGCTCCATGGCATTGTAACAATGTATACATTCAACGAAGCCGAAAGTTCTTTAGCCAGGCCCATGTAAACATTATCGAAGGCACCTGCATAAGGAATCAGCACAATACTTGCCTCATGTTGTTTTGTATCGGGGTATTTGGTTAACAGATCATCGTTCACCAACTCATTTTTTTTCAGGTCTTCCAATGCCTTTGTACACTCACGTATTGTTTTGTGCTGGTAAATTACTTTTATAGGTACTGACATGCCTTCCATCCGGGATGCATTAACAGCCTTAATTGAATTACCACCCAACTGAAAGAAGTCATCATCAATGCCTATTTTTTCTGTACGCAAAACAACCTGCCATCTTTCGGCTAGTTTTTTTTCTGTTTCATTTCGCGGTGCAACATATTCTATTCCACTGCTCATACCTAAGCCCTCTGGGCTTGGTAACAGTTTCTTATTTATTTTGCCATTATGGTTGAGCGGTAGTGCATCCATCTGAACAAAATAGGAGGGAACCATGTAAGAAGGTAATGACTTGCCTAAGAACGCCCTGAGATCGGTACTGAGCAACGTTTGTTTGCTTACCACATAAGCTACCAAATGTTTTTCTCCCGAAGAATCGTCTTTTATAACAACAACTCCATCTTCAATATTCTCATGGCTTTGCAATACGCTTTCTACTTCGCCCAACTCTATACGATAGCCTCTGACTTTTACCTGGTCATCCTTGCGGCCTATAAATTCAATATTGCCATCGGCTAACCATCGGCCAAGGTCTCCCGTTTTGTACATGCGCTCTCCATCTTTAAACGGATCCTGTACAAATTTCTCAGCTGTTAATTCCGGGCGATTCAAGTAACCACGTGCTACGCCATCACCACCAATACATATTTCGCCTATAACACCAACGGGTGTTAACCGTTCTTCCTTATCGAGTATATATACCTGTGTGTTAGATAAAGGGCGGCCTATAAGCAGTACCGTTTGATTTTCTTTCCTTCTTTTATACAGCAACTCAATTGATGTAACCGTTGTTTCAGTCGGGCCGTATTCATTATAGAATTTGTGGTGCTTACTCCATTTTTCGGCCAGCTCAATAGGGCATGTATCTCCACCTGCTATTACTCTTTTTAAATGAGGATACTTTTTAGCCGTAATGTTTTTCAATACGCTTGGCACCGAATGAACATGGGTTATCTTATTGCTTTCAATAAAAGCCTCGAGCTTTTCCGGCTCTATCATGGTTTGTTTATCAATAAGGCTTAAGCGCGCTCCGCTTAACAGTGCTATAAATATCTGTTCTACCGATGCATCAAAGAACACATTCGAAAATTGCAAAATATTTTCTTCTTCCGTTATTTCAAATGAGCGTATTTGCGATAGAATAAGATTTACAACTTGTGTATGTTCCACTATTACTCCCTTTGGCTTGCCTGTTGAACCGGAGGTATATATTACATAAGCCAGGTCTTTAGGTTTCGCAATGGCTGCCAAAGGAGTTTTTGCATTCTTCTCATTTGCACTGTACTCATTGAATTTTTGCAATTCTTTTTCATCAATAATAACTTTACACGCACTATCCTCCAGTATGTATTCTATCCTGTCCTTAGGGTATTCAGGGTCAACAGGTACGTAAGCCCCGCCACTCTTTAATACACCCAGTATGGCTACTATCATCCATTCACTTCTATCTAACTTAATGCAAATGGTATCTTCAGGCTTAATACTGTAGCATTCCCTTAAATAACATGCTAACGAATTTGCACGTTCATTCAGCTCGCTGTAAGTTAAGGCATTTCCATTAAATACCAGGGCAACATTATCCGGCGTTTTTTTTACCTGTCCCTCAAACAGATCAACTAGGGTTTTGTCTTTAGGGTAGACTGCTTCAGTATTATTAAAGTCCGACAGCAGTTCGTGTTTTTCAGGTGCGGTAACATAATCTATTTCCTTAATAAGCTGTTCAGGGTGAACAGTAACCGACTCCATCATCTGCGCAAAATGACCTGCTAATCTTTCTACGGTTTCTTTTTTATAAATGTCGGTGTTGTATTCTATCGCCATGTGAAGCTCTTTCTTCACTTCCGCAAAATTAAAGGTAAGGTCGAACTTGCTTACCACGCTTCTAACAACAGGGTAGGCGCTCAGTTTGGCATTGCCAACTGTTTGCTCTGCTATCATGTGTTCGCTCATGGCGTTGTTTTGCAATACTACCATTACATCAAACAAAGCACTACGGCTAACGCCGCGGTGAAGCTTCAGATCATCCACCAGTTCATCGAACGGGTACACGTGGTGTTCATACGCATTTATAGATGTACGTATTACATTATCCAACAACTGCTTGTAACTATCTTCACCACTAAAACGGGTGCGTAGTGCCAGTGTGTTTACATAAAAACCTATCTGGTCTTCTATATCAATGTGTTCTCTTCCTGCTATTGGGCTGCCAATTATTATGTCTTCCTGCCCGGTGTAGCGGTATAGTATAGCATTAACTATTGCAAGCAGACCCATAAATAAAGTGCCGCCTTCTTTTTGTGTAATTACTTTAAGCTTGCCGACAGCATCACGTGCTATTACTTTTTTAATTATGGCGCCGTTGTATGTTTTTACCGCAGGCCTGGGCTTGTCACCCGGCATTTCCAGGGTTGGTATATCACTTGTAAATTGTTCAAGCCAGTATGCTTTGTGTTCATTCAGGCTGTTGCCCACCAATTGTTCCCTTTGCCACGCTGCATAGTCCTTGTATTGCAGCTTTAATGGTTTCATTACTGGCTCTTCTCCTTTAGCATATGCATTATATAAGCTAAGCAGTTCTTTCACCAAAATACCCATCGACCAACCATCGCCAATAATGTGATGCATGGTGTAGTTGAACACATATTTATTATCTGCAATTCGCAACAGGCATGCTCTTACCAGTGGTCCATTCTCCAGGTCAAACGGATCCTGCATTTCTTTCTCAACTTTCTGTTTTACCTCTTCGTCCTGCCATGCACGGTTACGCAAGTCTTCAAACCGCAAGGTAAAGAACTCCTCTTCCTCAGGCTTTATCCATTGCCTTATTTCTCCTGTACTAACATCTTCTTTAAATATGGTCCGCAACGATTCATGCCTGCGTATCAGTGTGCGGAACGACCTTTCCAGTTCTTCTTTCTTCAACTCACCATCTAACACATACACGCCAGCCATATTGTAAGCCACATTACCTTCCTTAAACTGGCTCAGTACCCATATGCGGCGCTGTGAAGATGATAAAAGGTAGTTCTGTTGTTTCTCTACAGGTTTTATTTCAATGTGTATGGTTTTCCGTTTCGATGAAATTAAAGTTGCCTGCTCTTCTAATGTTGTGTTGGAGAACAGATCCTTCAGATCTATTTTTACACCAATGTTCTTATATATATGGGTAACCAGGCGCATGGCTTTTAAACTGTGTCCTCCCCAATCAAAAAAATCATCTTTTACGCCAATCTTTTCTTTTTCTATAGCCAGTACCTCGGCCCATATTTCTGCAAGCCTTTCTTCAGTTTCATTTCGTGGTGCAATATGTTCCACCGCTTTACCCATAGCCGACCATTGCGGATCGGGCAATGATTTCCTATTTATCTTTCCATTGCTGGTTAAGGGCATTACCTCCAGCTGCATAAAATAGGCCGGTACCATGTACGAAGGCAATAGCTTACCCAATGCCTCACGAAGATCACTTATTGCAATTTCATTTTTGCTTACAAAGTATGCCACCAGTTGTTTCTCTCCCGAAGCATCCTCACGGGTTATTACTACCGCATCATCAATGTTCTTTACATTTCGCAACACAGTTTCTACTTCCCCTAATTCTATTCTGTAGCCCCTTATTTTTACCTGGTCATCTTTACGCCCAATAAAATCAATACTTCCATCATTCAGCCATCTTCCTATATCGCCTGTTTTATACATGCGTTCGCCTGGCTTAAATGGGTTCGAAACAAATTTCTCCGCTGTTAATTCGGGGCGGTTTAAATAGCCATGTGCCAGGCCATCGCCACCAATGCATATTTCGCCGCTTACACCTTTCGGTAACAATCTTTTTTCTTTATCGAGAATATAGATTTCTGTATTCGATATGGGTTTGCCAATGGTAGGCTTTATGGGTATATCGCCATTCGAAAAACTATGTGTAACGCCCGTTACCACGTGGGTTTCTGAAGGGCCGTACCAGTTGAATATTTTTACCGAAGGATTTTTATGCAGAAAGGTACGCAAGGCACCGCTTACATATAACTGCTCTCCTGCCGAAATGATCTCTTTAATATGGTTCTCTTCCGATTCGTGAAATCCCACTTCGCTAAACATGCCTTCTAATGCCGCACAAGGCATTGAGATGGATGCTATTTTGTTCTTTATAATGTACTCCTTAAGCTCTAAGAAATTTTTACGTAAGGTTTCACTTGCCACGTATAGCTCTCCGCCGGTGGTAAGTGCATAATAGGTTTCAATAAGCGACATATCGAAACTAAAGGAAGAGAACTGCAAATATTTTTGCCCCGTAAGTAATCCCGATTTGTTCTTTTCCCAACTAATTAAATTACACAACATGGTATGCGTCTGTTCTATCCCCTTTGAATTACCTGTTGAACCCGAAGTGTAAATAATAACCGAGGCGCATTGGCTCAAATTGGTAAGCCCAATATTTGATGCATCTAATTTCTTTAACTGTTCTGCTATCTCTGTTATAGTAATGCAGGGTATATTATTGGTAGATGCTGTTGTGCTTGCTTCATTAACCAGCAATACCTTTGCCTTGCTGTCTTTAATAATGTGGTCGATACGTTTTTCAGGCAACAGCTTATCTATAGGCACATACAGGCAGCCAAGTTTCATTATGGCTATCATACTTATCACCGACCATTCAGAACGATCGGCTAATACGCCAATGCTCTCTCCGGTTTTAATTCCTGTATTCTGTTGTATGTATCTTGCCAGGCGGTTGGCGGTTTCATTCAATTCTTTGTAAGTAAGTGTTCTGTCTTCAAATACAACAGCTGTGGTATCGGGTATCTTTTTTACCTGCTCTTCAAACAGATCAACAACCGTTTTATCATTATGGTAAGCTACGCCAGTGTTATTGAACCCTTCCAGTATCTCATCTCGTTCTGCCTTACTTGTAACTTCAATGGCGTTTACATTTAGGTGTGCCTGGGTATATTGTGTATTCACCAGGGTATTAAAATGTGTTATCAGGTTGTTTATAACCTGGTCGGAAAACGAATCTTCTTTATAATCAATAGCAATGGTCAGGTCGCCCTCTTCCTTATATTCCAGCAAGTGGAACTGAAGATCTTCCTGCTGCTCGCCGTTATGCAAAAAGGTCATATCAGACGAAAAGGCGTTCAGCATTTTTACGTACGTATTCTTTTGATACGAGAACAAAATGTTGGGCTGTTTCTTTATCACATTCAGTTCAGAATACAATTCGATGATCGGGAATTTTTTATGCCTGTAGCAGGTGTTTAAGTCATTCTTTATTTGAAGCAATATGTCTAAGAAAGAAGTATCGCCAAACGATGGAACAGGGAAGGGTAGGGCTTTAACAAAAGTACCTGTGGTATTCTTAAAGCGGATGTTATCGCGGTTAAAAATAGGCAGGCTGATGATAAACTCATTGTTGTTATACAGCTTATTTAAAAGGCCAATTATACCCACAAAGTAGTGTAACACCGTAACTTTATTCTGGGTGCAAAAGTTTTGTATGTTCACAAAGGTTTCCCTGGGCAGGGCTAGTTCCTTCCTTACCGACCTGAAAGATTGATCGCTGGCACTTAACTGTAAACACGATTCAAAAGCCCTGTCGGTATCCAGGTTTTCAAACTTGTTCTTCCAGAATAGTTCATCCGTTTTATATTGCTCAGATAATTTATAGGCATTTTCATCTTCCACAAAATCAGAATACTTAAAGCTTTGTGGAAGCAGCTTTTCCTCGGCGTTTTGTACGCGCTTAGAATAAACTTCAAGGAATTTTTCAACGAAAATATTTATTGAAAACCCATCGAATAAAATGTGGTGTATGTTGAAGTACACATAGTATTTTTCTTCGCAGGGTTTCAGTATCCTCACCTTCAACAGGTCCTGGTGAAAGTCAATCTTTTTCCGGATGTCCTTGTTCATCCAGTCCTGGCAGTAGGCATCGGCATCGGGCCTGCCAGAGTGGTCGAAATATTCTATATCAAACTCGTTGGCCTTTATTTTAGTTTTTTCGTTGCCAAACAGTGTGCCCCTGTTGTGCAATACATCACTAAGTTCAAGCTGCTGCTTTATACACTCAATAAGCGTTACCACATCAAGCTGGCCAATTACTAACGAATAGCCGCCAATATTATATTGTGCCGAGTCCGGAAATTTGACCTGTGAAAAGAAAATTCCTTTTTGAACAGACGATAAGTTGTTAAGTTCCTGATTCATGTAATGTAAAATTCCTGCGTTTTTATACTAATAAGCCCCTTCTCTTGTTCATGAAAATTACATTCCTATAAAACTACCAAGGTGTAATTCTATTATTGGTGGTCAATATCATAAAGCGGCCGCAATATTAATTTAAAAAGTGGTGGTAAAGGGTTTATATAATTGTTAAAAACAGGTTATGCAATAGCCTTGTATAGCCTAATAATACTGCAAAAGTCTGGTACTCTGCATGCTACGTGCAACGAACTATGAATAGAATTTGTGAATAAAAAAATGAAACAAATTCAGTTTAACGCCAGTGGGGCTTTTTTGCCTTTATTCTGTAGGCATAGGGGTAGGCCCAAGCATAATAGTATATTCAATATATTTGCCGGCATATTATTCAAATATTACCTCAATCTTATTACATAGTATCCGCAAAACATAATTTAAATATTTTATGAAAATATATTCAGCTTTAACCTTAATGGCCGTAGTGGCATTTTCATCATGTAAGAACACCGATAAGCCGGCCGCAACAAATACCGATTCTATGCTATCGAACAACCCATTTATAAACCCCAGCACATTACCATTTCAAACAGCCGATTTTAGTAAAATAAAAGATGCTGATTTTAAGCCTGCTATTGAAGAAGGTATAAAGCAACAACTTGCAGAAATAGAAAAGATAGCTAACGATTCTGCTGCACCTACGTTCGAAAATGTATTTGTGGCTATGGAAAAAAGCGGGCAGATGCTGCACCGTGTTAATGGTGTATTTGGCCTGTTAACGGGTGCTAACACCAACCCTACATTACAAAAGGTATCAGAAGAAGTAGCGCCTGAGCTTTCCGGTGCTGAAGATGCCATTTTCCTGAATTCGAAATTATTTAAACGTGTTGAGGCTATTTACAATAAGAGAGAGGATTTGAAACTGGATGCTGAATCGAAACGGTTGGTTGAATATTATTACCAAAAGTTTGTGTTATCGGGCGCTAACCTGAGTGATCAAGCAAAGGACAGTTTAAAAAAGATCAATTCGGAAGAAGCGAGCCTGAGTGCAAAATTTGCTAACCAGTTATTGGGTGCCGCTAAAGGAGCAGCCTTGGTAGTTAGTGATAAGGCTGAACTGGCAGGCTTAAGCGATGGGGAAATTGACGCAGCAGCTGCAGCAGCTAAGGCCAACGGACAAGAAGGAAAGTGGATGATAAAGATTCAGAATACCACACAGCAACCTGCATTGCAATCGTTAACCGTACGTGCTACACGTCAAAAGCTTTTTGAAGCATCGTGGACACGCGCCGAAAAAGGCGATTCGAATGATACCCGCGCTACCATTACCCGCATTGCATTAATACGTGCACAAAAGGCTAAGCTGTTGGGCTACCCTAACTATGCTGCATGGACACTGGTAAACCAAATGGCAAAAAATGTAGATGCTGTAGAGCAGTTCCTTAACCAATTGATACCTGCTGCAACAGCTAAAGCAAAAGTAGAAGCAGCCGATATACAGAAAGTAATTGATTCGCAAAAAGGCGGCTTTAAATTAGAACCATGGGATTGGAATTTTTATGCCGAACAGGTGCGCAAGGCCAGGTATGATTTAGATGAAAGCCAGGTGAAGCCTTATTTTGAACTGGATAGCGTATTGAAGAATGGTGTGTTTTATGCCGCTACCCAGCTTTATGGCATTACCTTTAAAGAACGCAAAGACATAGCTGTATATAATAAAGATGTACGGGTTTTTGAAGTGATAGATAAAGATGGCAGTTCGATGGCGCTTTTCTATTGCGATTATTTTAAACGCGACAACAAAAACGGCGGAGCCTGGATGGACAATATGGTTGGCCAATCGAAGTTACTGGGTACAAAACCGGTAGTATATAACATTTGCAACTTTACCAAACCTGCCGACGGTCAACCTGCGCTCATAAGCTTTGGCGATGTAACTACTATGTTCCACGAATTTGGCCACGCACTGCATGGTATGTTCTCGAACGTAACGTACCCAAGCATTTCGGGTACATCTACCGCGCGAGATTTTGTTGAGTTCCCTTCGCAGTTCAACGAGCATTGGGCATCGTACCCTGATATATTTAAGAACTATGCCAAAAATTACAAAACCGGTGAGCCTATGCCGCAAGAGCTGGTAGATAAAATAAAGAAAGCTGCCACCTTTAACCAGGGCTATAGCTTAACCGAAATACTTGCCGCTGCCGACCTCGATATGCAATGGCACACAATTGCACCCGGCACCCCTATACAAGATGTAGACAAATTTGAAGCTGAAGCTTTGCGCAACACGCACCTCGATCTGCCACAGGTACCTACACGTTACCGTAGCAGTTACTTCCTGCACATTTGGGCTAACGGATATGCGGCAGGTTACTACGCTTACACCTGGACCGAGATGCTGGATGATGATGCGTTTGCTTGGTTTAAAGAACATGGTGGCCTTACCCGTGAAAACGGTCAGCGTTTCCGCGATATGGTATTATCGCGTGCAAATACTGAGGACCTGAAGGAGATGTACCATAACTTTATGGGCCGCGATGCCAATATTCAGCCTATGCTTGAGAACCGTGGTTTAGTAGAGGCGAAGAAGTAGAATGCGCAAATATTCTTTGTGGGTATATATCGTCTTCGTTGTTGTAATGGTAGCTGTGGTAGTCGCTGTTGATTTTCTTTTCTTCAAAGATAATTTCCGGGAAAGGCTGCTTGCCAACATTGCAATTGTGTTGGTGTTCGCGGTGGTTTATTTGAGGTCTTTGAAGTAGTTCACTGTTTCTACTTATCGTTTATGTTTTTTATAAGAGTTACAAAAACAAAAAGGCTTGGATATGAGCCATATGAAAAACCTTAATTCTATAGGGTAACGCTGGTTACTAAAAATGGACTATATTTATTAAAGAATATCGAACTACTTACTTAAAACTAACTTTTAGAATATGAAAAACCACTTTTTATTAATTCTTTTATTGTTTGCAGGATTATTGGCTAAAGCTCAGTATCCTGTTTTATATACCCTGTCGGGCACCAATGGTGAAACCCCTGAGGCTGGCGTTGCTATTTCTAATAATGTGTTGTATGGTACTACATGGGAAGGCGGAGCATATGGATATGGTTGCATATTCTCCATTCATACTGATGGCAGTAACTATAAGAAAATACTTGATTTTAATGATACAAATGGTGGCTATTCCGGTACTACATTGAATGTTATTGGCTATAAATTATATGGAATGACCGGGCAGGGTGGCAAATATAAGTATGGATGTATCTTTTCTATTGACACCAATGGCGTAGGCTATAAAGATATGTATGATTTTAACAGCTCTACTCAACCTGGTAATTTTATGACTTTATCAAATGGGTATTTGTTTGGAATGCTAGGGCAATATCAATATCCTGCTGTGTATAGCGAAATCATTTTCTCTATTGATACTAATGGAACAGGATATAAAACGATTCATAGCTTCCCTGCTGGTGGATATGGCTCTCAGTCTGGAGGGTTGACACAAGCAGGCGGAAAGTTTTACGGTATTTCACGCTCCGGCGGAACTATGGGCTATGGCAGTATATTTTCTATTGATGCCAATGGGAATAATTATAAAGATCTGTATGATTGCGATTCATTAAATGGCAGGCTGGCAGGAATCAACTCATTGGTTATATCGGGTAGTAAAATGTACGGTGTCTCAACTTCGGGTGGTACTAATAATGTTGGATATGTATTTTCGATGGATACAGCGGGTGGAAATTATAAAAACATATATAGTATTATTACTAAAGATGGAAATGAATACTATCCTACAGGTTCCTTAGTGCTTTCTGGCAGCACATTATATGGGCAAGGAGTGAATGCTGTTTTTTCTATTGACAGCAGTGGTACGGGATATACCGAATTACTGGATTTGCCTCCAAATGTATTTACTAATAATTCTATTATCCTTTCAGGAAATAATATTTATGGAACTTCAGTGAATTCTGATAACGGGGGTTGGGGCACGGTTTTTAATTACAAATTGCCTAAAGACACAGTTTATAAAATTGCTCCAATTAAATGTTATGGCGATAGTACAGGATCTGCCAGCATGAATGTATCATTCGGTAACCCACCATATACTTACACCTGGTCTCCCAATAATATTGTGGCTGATACCATTAATGGACTGCCTGTAGGAATGTATACTGTAACTGCCAGAGACAGGAACAATTACCAACTAATTGATTCTATTAAAATTGTACAGCCTTCACCTATTGCAATAAACAATTCTACTATCTTGTCTGCATGTAAGGTTAATAGCGGAGTTGCCAGTGTAAGTGTGTCAGGCGGTATACCTCCTTATATGTATAGCTGGATACCAAGCGGGGGTAGTGGTTCAATGGCAAGCGGGTTAGCAGTAGGTTATTATACCTGTGCCATAACCGATTCATTGGGCTGCATCAAACATGAAAGCTTTACTATTAAAGACAGCGGTACACTTGGGGCAATTATTAATACTTCAAAAATATTATGTCATGGTGATAGTAGTGCAACTGCTATTGCAAATGTTAGTGGAGGAACAGGCCCCTTTACCTATTCATGGGCTCCTTACGGTGGAGTAAATTCGATGGCCAATAAGTTAGCGGCAGGAACATACACGGTAACCGTAACCGATTCAAACGGATGTAAGGCTGACACTTTTGCTACTATTACTCAACCTTCTCTATTTTTTTTAATACCACATTATGTATTAGAAACTCAGCTTAGCAATTGTAATGGAAGTATTTTGGTTAATTGCCAGGGCGGTACACCACCGTATAGTTATTATTGGGCAGGAGGGGCAACAACTGATTCTATAGGAAAATTATGCCCGGGTAATTATTGCATTAAAGCTACCGACTCTCTCGGCTGTATAGATAGTACATGTTTTATTGTTAAACTTGATACCACAGTTGGAATAAACGCAATTATAAAGCCATTTAATGCAATAGCCTATCCCAACCCAAGTACTGGTGTATTCAATTTTACAATTAACGATGCACAATATATAATGAATAGTGAACTTTCAGTTTACAGTACATTCGGGCAAAAGATATATTCAAAAAAAATATTTAATCCACATTCTGCGTTATCGATTGATATAAGTGAACAACCAAGCGGTGTTTATTTTTACAAAATGATATCCAACAGCGGTACTGAACTTGCTAATGGCAAGCTACTCATTAATAAATAACCCCACACTCTCGCAAGTTTAGCGCGGAATAAATGTGAGGATAAGTAACACAATGCCAAACAAAGCTGAAATACCGATACTTGGTTTTACTTCTGATAAGGAATGGGAATTGTGGCTCGTTAAGAATCACGCAAATTCGAATGGTCTTTGGCTTAAAATATTCAAAAAAGATTCAGGGTGTAAGACTGTGACCTATGCAGAAGCGCTTGATGTGGCCCTTTGCTATGGATGGATAGATGGGCAAAAGAAGAGTAATGATGGGCAATCCTTTCTTCAAAAATTTACTCCGCGGAGAGCAAAGAGTATATGGTCGAAGGTAAATACGGAGCATATTGAGCGGCTTACCAAAGCCGGGAAGATGAAGCCTGCAGGAATTAAGGTAGTAGAGGAAGCTAAAGCGGATGGCAGATGGGATAAAGCGTATTCCTCAGCCAGTAAAATGACGATACCCGAAGATTTCTTGAAGGAGCTTAGCAAAAACAAAAAGGCCGAAGCCTTTTTCAAGACCCTTAATAAAACCAATCTGTTTAGCATTGGCTTCAGGCTGCAAACTGCAAAGACAGAGGAAACACGGCTAAAACGAATGAAGGTGATCCTGGATATGATGAAGAAGGGGACAAAGTTTCATTAAAAAGCACCCATTGCTGTGATCATCTTTTCTTTAAATCGCTGATGATCTCATACGAATGAAGCCTTGCTGCATGGTCATAAATCGGAGAAGTGATCATGATCTCATCTACCTGTGTTTCATCTAAAAACTTTTGAATTTTAGTATACACCTTTTCAGGGCCACCTATAAGTGAGTATGTCGTCATTTGTTCAAGGGCTGCTTGCTGAAGAGGGTCAATGTAAAATTCATTCGGCTCAACAGGAGGTTTAAGTTTTTCGCGCTGCCCGGTAATAATACCCAAATAAAGCCTTTTATAGGAAGTTGCCAGTTTGTCGGCTATTTCATCCGTATCTGCGGCTATTGCGCCAACACATGCCATGGCGTAAGGTTCTTTTAATTGTGCAGAAGGCTGAAAGTGCTGGTGATAAATGGCCAGCGCCTGGTGCAGTTGGGTAGGTGCAAAGTGACTCGCAAAAGCATAAGGTAAACCCAAAGCTGCGGCCAGGTGTGCACTATCGGTACTTGAGCCTAATATCCAAATGGGTATATCTAATCCCTCGCCGGGGAATGCCCTTACACGACTATTTTTATTGGAGGCAGACAAGTATCCCTGTAATTCTTTTACGTTTTCAGGAAACTCCATTGCGGCTCTTTGGTCTCGCCTGAGTGCCATAGTTGTCAGTTGGTCTGTACCCGGTGCACGGCCCAGGCCCAGATCAATACGGCCGGGATAAAGGGTTTCCAGTGTGCCAAATTGTTCGGCAATAATTAATGGTGCATGGTTAGGTAACATAACACCACCCGAACCAACCCGTATAGTAGATGTTTGCGATGCAATTTGCCCTATAAGTACAGATGTAGCCGAACTGGCAACCCCTTCCATGTTATGGTGTTCTGCCAGCCAATATCTTTTGTAGCCCCACTTTTCCACATGCTTGGCAAGGTCTGCACTGTTGGCAAATGTATAGGCAATCGATTTGCCATCTAACACCAATGCCAGGTCTAATACCGAAATACCTATGTCTGAGATCTTTTTCTTCATAATAAAACTTCTTCAGCAACTTTAATATGCTCATTATAAAGACGTGTGAAGAAGCCAAATACTTTAATATCTGGATACTATAATGGCTTTAGCAAAAAGGGCAGGAGCAAAGATCACTAAACCTGCACAAAAAGCTTTTTGGGGCGGATATCATGGTTACTTTCAAGACCCGGATGGGCATTTGTGGGAAGTGTTGTGGAATCCTCAATTCTTGCCTAAAGATTAGTTAGTTATAATTTCTTTATCTATTGCTCATTTACAGGCACTAGTACTCGTGCCACGGCGGTATATGTAATACCGTTCAATAATAAGGGTATTATTGTATGCTTAAACAAACCGTTTTTAATTAACTTACTGCAATGAGTAACGAAGAGACTAGTCATAAAATTCTTAAAGAGAGATATGTACCGACGGCAGAATTTTACAGCCAAATAATAGATAGTTTGCAGGACTACTCCATTTTTACAGTTGATACAGAATTGAATATAAATAGTTGGAATTCGGGAGCAACAAAAATATTTCAATACGAAACGGATGAGATGGTTGGTAGGCCCTTTGAAACAATTTTTACCGAAGAGGATAGAAAAGCGAATATTCCGAAAGATGAAATTGACAAGGCTTTAAAATCGGGAAGATCTGTTGATATAAGATGGCATTTGTGTAAAGATGGGACAACCTTTTATGCAGATGGTTTAGTGTTTCCGTTAAAAAATGATAAGGATGAAGTTATAGGGTACGTTAAAATATTGAGGGATATAACAATTAGAAAAAGAACTGAAGACGCAATAAAGAAATATACCAAAGAACTTGAAGAACTGAACACGCACAAAGAAGGTATACTTGCTATCCTGTCTCACGATTTAAGAAGCCCTTTGGCAGGCATTATTGCGGGTGCTGAATATCTGAAAAAGAATTTTGATACAGTAAAACCTGAGGTAGCAAAGGAGTTATTGGAAGAACTTCACAAAGCAAGCGTTAATGAGTTGAATATGTTAGATTATTTGGTGGAATGGGCAAGGATAAAATATGCCGCTGATGCATTTACCCCAACTAAAATTGAACTTACCCATTATGTGCAGCGGGTATTTGAAATGTTAAAAGAAACTGCATCTGTTAAGACCATAAACCTGCATCACGAAATAGAAGAGAATACTACTGTGTTTGCAGATGAAAAAATGTTATTGTCTATAATTCAGAATATCGTTTCTAATGCTATAAAGCATTCTAACGACGGAGGACACGTTAGGGTTACCGCTAAAGAAAGCGATGATAAAATTATAATTGAAATAAAAGATACAGGTATTGGTATGTCGAAGGAGATACAAGACAAGCTTTTTGCGCCACAGGTAAGTTCTCTTTCAAAAGCCAGGGAAGACAATAAGGGCGCCGGCATAGGTTTGTTATTGGTAAAGGGCTTTTTGGAAAGGAACGGCGGAGAAATATGGGTTGAAAGCGAGGAGGGCCAGGGCTCATCTTTCTATTTTACATTACCTATAAACAAACCCACAGAGAAAAAAGCTCCCGTGCTCCCACAAGTTTAGCCTAAATAACTTATTCTGATAAAAGGTTAGGTTTTAAACTTGACGATACTTGCACGCAAGTCTCCGGTTTGCGGGGCCATGGTCTCACTATACTATAAGATTGAGCATAATATAGAGGCAATTGCCTATAGCTTATAACATCATTTGATTTATTAAATTTGAGTTTCAATCTTTTGCTAAGCTACAACTGAAAATGAAATTTGAATTCATTAAGCCCAGCCCGGAACTAAAGCCCTATATTGCCAAGATATGGATTTTTGAGAATAGTATGGGGCTTGTTAATCATGGCACACTTATTGCACCCAATGCAAAGCCGAAGATTATTGTACCTTATACAAATACTTTAACTACAACTGACAAGCAAAAAACAGCCATTTGCAAAGAAGGAGACATTTGCTTCATCGGAATTAGGGATGAACCAGTGACTCTTGGAACTCCAAAAGGCGCCACCGGCTCAATTGGAATAGAATTAACCACGGCTGGAGCATATAGGTTTCTAAATAACCCGATGTATGAAATAACAAATAATGTATTCAGCTTTTCTGAGCTTTATGGGAAAGATGGCAGTATGTTAGTGCAAAAAATGATGAATGAGGAAGACCCTTTGCAAAAGGTAAAGATAATCCAGGATTTTTTGATGGCGCAACTTAAAGAGGAAAACAGATATAGCTCTATTATTGATTACTCAGTTCATTTTATTTCATCATCACATGGCCTTGCTTCTATTAAGGAACTTGAAAAGAAAACGGGATATACAAAAAGATATATAGACTTATTATTTAAAGATCATTTGGGTATTTCTCCAAAAACGTACGCTACTATTGTCCGCTTTCAACGGTTTTATAAACATTTGGCAAATGCTGAGTCTCTTAAATCAGATGCCCATGCATTTTTAGAGCTGTATTACGACCAATCTCATTTTATAAAAGAATTCAAGCGGTATACAGGTCACACGCCAATGCAGTATTCAAATATGAATAACGATTTTGGAGATAATTTTTAGGGATTTCCCTTTTTTACAATGCTAAAAAATACAACTTCTGTTACTTTGCCTAAATTTTAAAACAAAATTCATGGAAAAGAAAATGAGTTCAGAAACAAATGCAATTAACTGGTTTGATATATCGGTTAATGATATTAAAAGAGCCTCAAAATTTTATGAAACCATTTTGGAAATCAAAACAAATCCTGTAGAAATGATGGGGATGAAAATGGCTATGTTCCCTTACGACCCATCTAAGGGTAAAATAAGCGGCGCTTTGGTACAAAGCCAAATGCACCAGCCAAGTGCAACCGGTTCAGTAGTTTATTTGAATGCAAATCCGGACTTAGACAAAGTATTACAACGAATTGAAAAGGCAGGAGGAAAAATTGCCATGCCTAAGACTTTGATTGACAAAGATTCTGGCTATATGGCTTTTTTTGCTGACACAGAAGGTAACACAGTTGGTCTACATTCTAACTCTTAAGAACATGAAGCCGAAAATACTTTTACGCAGTGCTTCCATTATTATGCTTTTACATTGTATGGGTCATACTATGGGGCATTTAAAATGGAAACAACCTACTGACCCGGTTCAACGGGAGGTTGTGAAACAAATGACCACGCATCCCTCCCCATTTATGGGCGCAATACATACTGTGGGTGAATATTATGATGGGTATGGTTTTGCTACTACATTAGCCTTATTATTAATTGCTGCCATACTATGGATTGCTTCTGCTGTAGACACCAAAAATTTGGCTATGGTGAGGAAAATTCTGGTGGTTATGACAGTAATTTTGTTTGCCTGGGGAGTAGATGAGTTGATCTTTTTCTTCCCGTTTGCCGCTGCTTTTTCTTTACTTTCAATGCTCTTGTGTGTTTTTGCAATTCTTAATTTGAAAAAGGTTTCACAATAAATATTTTCTTATTAAAGTATAATGCTCTAGCAAGTATAGCGTAGTGTAAATGTGAGTCAAATAAGTCAGGTTTTAAACTTGAGGATACTTGCATAAAAGACGCATCCCGATGATTATCGGGATGCGGGAGTAAACAAAGATTGTCTTAAATTAAATAGATGCGTTAGGTTAACCTATACGCGGAACTTAAACTTATGTTCTTTTAATTCTTCGTTAGCCTTTAAAATTTTCAGTTTCAGGTTTTCTTTAAAAGCAAGGATCTCCTTCAACAGTTCATCATTGCCAACAGCAAGCATTTGTACGGCAAGTATTCCGGCATTTTGTCCTCCATCAACACCAACGGTTGCTACAGGAATACCCGGAGGCATTTGTACAATAGAAAGAAGAGAATCCCATCCATCTAACGAAATGTTTGAACGGCAAGGCACACCAATTACCGGGGTAGGCGATAAAGCTGCTACAACACCCGGTAAATGCGCTGCACCACCTGCACCAGCAATTATTACTTTTATTCCGCGGCCGGATGCGTTTTTTGCAAATTCCATAACCTGTTCGGGTACACGGTGAGCCGATAGCGCATTAATTTCAAATGGTATTTTAAACTGATCGAGAATTTTTGCAGCTTCCTGCATAACCGGCATATCAGATGTGCTGCCCATAATAATACTTACTTGTGCCTTCATAGGTTAACTTTTTTTATAGGTTTGATGTATTAAATAGTTTGTTAATTGCTTTAAATAGGGTGCCAAAAATAAAGATAATTGAATTTTACAGGCTATCAATAGTATAAATTTTCTATTTTAATTTGGTGCAGCCATTTGTTGTTGGAAAGTAATTTCAATAAATTCAGCAGGGCGTTGAACGGCCACCATTATGGTTACATTCATAAAACCATTAAGAATGTCTTCTCCGGTCATTGTACTGCCCAGTCCGCAGCTCACCAAAAAGGCTTCAGCTGGGGTAGCGCCCACAAATGCACCTTCTTTCCATTGATCGGTTAAGAAATTGCTTAACATAGTCGTAATGGCCATCCATGTTCCGGCAACATTGGGCTCAAACATATAGGCTTGTGCAGCCAGTTTACATGATCGTTCTATAAATATCATTGTCCGCCTTACATTCACATACCTCCAATCCAAACTGTTACCATCCAGTGTTCTGGCACCCCAAACCACAACCCCCATTGCCGGGAAGTTTCTAATAGCATTTATCGATTTCCCCGAAACGGCATCTACATTCAGGTTTGCTTGCTGATCATCATTCAGGTTTATAGTAACTGTCGATGCCCCGGTAATATCCACATTGGCCGGTGCTCTCCATACTCCTTCTTTATAATCTACAGTGGTTATTACACCTGCCATGGCTCCACTTGGCGGTAGAATGTTGACTGTACCTAAAATGGTTTGCATTATTGCTTTGTAGTTTTGGCTTGCTGCCAGTAATGCACTATTGTTTTGAGCCACGGTTAAACCCGACTGAGGGTTTTGAATATTTGCCAAAATAGCGGTCACAGAAGGGTCTGGGTTGCTTGGCGGATTGATGATAGGTGCCAATTGAGCAACATCGCCACCAAAGAGGTTTGTGTAATCAACATCTGAACTCTGCATTACCTCGGTACTTATAAAAGGATAATATGCAACGCCGTAATTTAAGCCATTAATACCTGTGTTGTTTCTGAAATTAGCTATGTCATTAACATACAAAGTCGGGTCGGGGGCGTTACCGCCAATAATATCAAATATAGAAATGCTTGTTTGTAAGCTACTGCTTTGTAAAACCATGCTTTGCATAAGTGTGCCGTTCTCTGCAAGGCTTAGCAGTGTGGCTTCCGGGCAAATGTACATGGTTGGCTCTTGCTCTTTTTGTAATAATGCCAGGCCTCTTTGTAAGTCTGATAATTGAACATTCGGGTTAATAAGCGGTGCACCCAGGGCCATAGGCTTGCCCGATGGGGCGCCATAGGTACCAATTGAAACTATGTAGGCCTCTTTACCGCCATTCTGGTAAAAGAGTTGTACGCTGTTATACAAATAATATATTGTAGATGGGTCAGGCAATAGTGAATAATAGGAACCGTTAATGTTTAGGTAATTACCCGATGCAGGTTGGGCTGATTGCTGAACAAGATAATATTCAGGGTGATACTGCCTTACAGGTTTCGTAGGTGAGTCGGGTAAACAGTAATACGCTTTAAAGTCAGCGAGGCTTGAGATCTTTATTGCCTGATTACTTAATGATTTTCCTTCATACGAAGCTTGTGGTGTATACCCAATAAATGCGGGAACCGCAGTAGCTACTGGAATTACCGAGCTTGGGAAAGCATTCACCTCATTTATGTAAACACCCGGAGTCTTGTTTGAAGCCATTGATCTATCGTTTTAATTCTTTGTTGAGTTAGCAAAATTTGAGAATGAAGATACAAATAAAGTAATCCGGCAAGCAGACTGTCTGCAATAACCAGTAAGATGTTAAATGTGAATAGATCAAACAATAAATATTCTGTTGCGGCCAAGGTTCAGTTCCTTATGGTTTACAAAAATGCGGGTGAACAACTGTTTAACAATTTTCCATTCGGGTTTATAATTAATCATGTAATTTATGGCCAGGCGGCCATCAGGCTTTAAATTTTTATGGCACAAATTCAAAAACAGTTCAGTAGTTACAAAAGCAGGTACTATTCGGCTATCGAAAATATCTACAAATATCAGATCGTATTTCTCCATGTTCTGTTCCATAAAGGGTAATGCGTCGTTGCACACCGGTGCAATACCGGTAAAATGTTTTGTACCGAATATCTCCATAGATAACTGAAGTACCACATTATCTTTTTCTACAAGTGTAAATAAGGGGTGCAGCCCGCGTTTGTGCATCACCTGCACCATGCTGCCCAGGCCACTGCCCAGCATTAACACATTTTTTACCGTTGGCAGAAACACCTTTAAATTATTAGCAATGGCAATAGCAGGCGAGTATCTGTCGCCGTCGGAATAAATAGCATCGTTAGTAGCAAGCTGAAACTGGTTGCGCGAAAGGTAGAGCTGTACACTCAACGCCCCTTCGAGCTTGTTTACCATAATAGGGTAGATGTAGCTTAAAAGCCTTTTGTAGAAAGGTACTATGGTGTAATGCGGTATAGTCATGCCCTTTGCAATGGTTAATTGTTAAAGGGCAAAATTCTTTAAACAGAAGGTTAGGGCCCGCTAGGGCTAAAGAGGCACCCGGTGGCAATTTTAACCCTATGCACCAAGGTGAGATTATAAATATAACAAGTTTGAACTGATAATGCCAGTTTCGGTTCTTTTACTTTACGCGCACAAGCTCAAGCGTTTTACCAAATGCTGCAATACCCTGGTAGGCCCTCAGGTGTAGCTCGTCACCTTCTACTGTTGCTTTGCAATCGTAAAAGCCCCCGTCAAGGAAGGAATATATCTTTCCATCTACATACGTTCCATCATCATACTTTAAACCGGTTATAAATATGATACCCTGTATACTTCGATTCTGTAGTTTGGGGTCGGTATTATGTACATCTTTTTTATATGTTTTTCCATCTGCTTCAAGCGCTTCTTTGTTATATAATATAGTAGCAATATAGGTATCGCCGCTTTTCGAAAATTCCCATATATAACCCTTGTCTATTGCTTCCCACTTGCCGACTAAGCTATCGGTGGAAGGTGCCATAGCGCCTAAAAAAACAAATGCTGCAGTAAGTAACAGCAACGAGATTATGGTTGCAATTATGTTTCTTGTTGTTTTTGTTCTGCTGTTATTCATCTTTTCAAAAATAATGGGACGCTCTGTGAATAATTAAAAGATTCTTTACGTTACTCAATTCAGAATAGCGAATGTTTATTGTTTTATAAACTTAAATGTTTGCGTTTCATTTTTTGATGTGATTTTTACAAGATACATGCCTTGTGCCAATGTTTCAACATTAATAGTGGTGGTGTTGTCTTTACCGATTACTCTGTTATTAGTAATAACTTCTTTGCCACAAATATCCATTATGGTTATTGTTGTGCTCTCGTTTAGAAGTTGTGTATTAAACGAAAGGCTTAATACATCTTTAACAGGATTAGGATAAATAGTTACTATTGAATTTGTATACAACTTAGGGATACCTGTTACCGTTGCTACTTTTTTTCTATTGGAATAAGAAGTGAAAACATAATCGCTTGCATTTTGATGATTTGCGATTGGGAATAGGGAAGGGGTACAATTCAGGAGCCAAATAGTGTTTATACGATAACGTACATTATTTGAAAGAGGCGGATTATTATCTACATAAACATTTACGCCACTGGGAACTGAATCAATTTTGTGCCATGCTCCTGTACCCGAATCGTCTCGTAGTATGCGATAATAATCTACATTTGCGCCTATATAGGTGTTCCAGGCAAGGTTTACAACATTGCCCAGGCCCACTGCGGCGGTCATAAGCATTGTTTCATGGTATGGGCTTACCGGGCTTTCCTGGCCACAAGTATCAACCGAACTTATTTCGTAAAAACTGCTGGCTGAGTTGGGGTTCGATCCACTATCAATGAATGAGGCAGGAGAATGTATTGATATCTGTCCGATAAGAAAAAATGAACTGGTTAGCTTTTTATAAATCCTGAAATTGTTAATGGCTAACGTATCAAGGCTTGTTTTATCCCACAATATTTGATTATAAAGTGAAGCACTATCTACTGTTACATAGCAGATGTAAGGATTGGGCTGAGGGTATGTACCATTAACAACTACCGAATCAGTCAGGGTACATAAATTCGAATCGGTTACCATAAAGCCATAAGTGCCCGGCGAAAGTGTATCGAGAGTTGAACTACTTTGCCCGCCTTTTGACCACAGGTAAGTATAAGGAGGAGTACCACCGGAGGCAAAAATGCTTGCCCTGCCACTATTGCCGTTTCCACAACTTAGTTGTGAAGAGTCTGTTACTATTATTTTAGTAGGTTGGGTAAGTGTTACTGAGTCGGTATGAGAACAACCATTGGAATCTGTTATTGTACAGAAATACTTACCGGCGCTAAGGTTTGTTGCTAAATTAAAACTGTCACTAACGGTTGTTACCGAATCAGAACTAATACCACCAGATGGTAACCATGAATAAGTATACGGCGGGTTACCTCCGCTAGCATTTACTAATGCAGTTCCGTTATTCCCTGCATAGCAACTTACATTAGTGTGCCCGGTTATACTTGTTAGTAAAGCTGTTGCAGGTTGCTTTATTATTACTGCTACCGTATCTGCTCCGCATATATTTGAATCGTTTATAATACACGTGTAGGTGCCCGCAGGCAGGTTACGGGCTGTATCCGTAGTTTGCGCCGGAATAGTATTCCACAAATATATATACGGCGGAGTACCCTGGCTAACATTAACAGAGGCTTTGCCCATACTATCTCCAATACAACTTATGTTGGTTGAGGATACAGTAGCTTGCGGTTTGTGGTAGGACTTAATATTGACTGACCTGGGATAACTACTTCCGCAGGCATTATTTGCTGTAACCGATATGGTTCCACCATAATTTCCGGCAGTTATTGTTATTGAGTCTTTTGTAGAAACGCCACTCCCGCTTGTTGGTAATGTCCACGTATAATTTATTGCCCCCGGAATGGGGTTAATTTTATAAGTGTAAGAAACACCATAACAAACTATTGTATCGCCCAAAACATTAGCCGGTGTTACAGGTGTAGCACAAAGCTTACGAATGCGGTTATTAGCATTATCAGCAATGAATAGGTTACCCGAACTATCAATAGCTATTCCTGTAGGGTTGCTTAATTCAGAATTCCTTGCAGTTATGCTATCACCCGAATATCCTGCTACTCCTGTTCCCGCTATTATGTGCATAATACCTTTTGTATCTACTTTGTCAATGGTATTATAGCCTGCGTCTGCAATGTATATATTACCAGAGTCATCAATAGCAACACCGGTAGGGTTTCCAAAAACCACAGAAGTGGCGGGACTTCCGTCTCCCGGGTTCACGGTGCCTCCACCTGCTATAGAGTTTATAATATTGCTTTTGTTTATTTTACGAATGCGGTCATTGTCTGTTATATATATGTTACCCGCCTTATCCATTGTAATTCCTATTGTGTTTGAGAGAGAGGCATTTGTAGCCGGGCCTCCGTCTCCGCCAAAACCGTTATTGTAGTCTCCTGCAAATAGCGTTATAGTGCCATTGGTATTTACTTTACTTACGGCAGCATCACTTGTTATATATACATTGCCGGCTTTGTCGTTAATGGTTCCAGCAGGGGCTATTATTTCTGCCGCAGTAGCCGGGCCTCCGTAGCCCCATCCCGCCGATCCGCCACCTGCAAAGGTACTTATGTAGCCAGCCTTATTTACTTTACGAATTCTGAAATTACTTTGGTCAGCAATATAAATATTGCCTGAATCATCGGCCATTATGCCATAAGGGTTGTTAAGTTCTGCCGCTGTTGCCGGGCCGCCATCTCCGCTAAACCCATGCAATGAATCGCCGGCAATAGTGATGATTATACCTGTTTTACTTATTTTTCGTACGCGTCTTGAGCCTGTTTCTACTTCGTAAATATTACCTGAATCATCTAATGCAATTCCTGCCGGATGATAAAGTTCTGCAATACTTGCCGGCCCTCCGTCTCCAGAAAACGCACCGGTACCATTTCCGGCAATAGTGGCAATTACATAACGTTGGGCGCTGCTGTTAGCTACATTTAAAAAAATGCCCAATAATACCAAGTATAAGAGTCTGTAATTCGAGTTCATTAAAAAAACGTGATTCTAATTATTTTATGCACTGGCATGTATACAAATATAGCCAATACCAGCGGTTTTTGTAGTCTTAATAATGTTATGCTTTCATTGGGTTGATTATGAGTAAGGTAAATATACTATGAGCAGCTTTAAGAATAAAGTAGAGAGAAAATGCACGTGAGGTGAAGAGATAAGGCGATAGGAAAAGACACATAGTTGCAAAGGACTGTGCCTAATTAAGTGAAAAGTTATTGTGAGTGGCTATCGACTTACGACTAGCTCGCATACTTGCGCTTACGTATATATGCAAGCACAATGCCGAGCAGAATGATGATACCAATAGGCACAGCCATATTAATGACCTGCCACTGGGTTTTATACTTATGGGCCTTTTCACGGTCGAGTAGGCGGAGCTTAAGTTGCTTGGTGCGTACGTTTAATAATGCACTATCTCCGCAGAGGTAGTTCATACCGTTTACAATAAAATCTTTATTGCCGTAAATTTGTTGGGTTACTTTGTAGGTATAGCGATCGTACCCAAGCGGGTAAGCCTCGTTCTTGCCTTGTTCCACTTCGTTTATTACCACATCGCCGTCAGATACTACTATCATAGCATTAGGTACACTGTGGTCTTTAAAGCCGAGCAACTTCAATGTATCAGGGCTAAGGTTAACGCGGTCTTTAAATGCCGATACAAAACTACCCTCCAGTAAAACAGCTAATGGTTGAAAACCCTGATCGTATTGTTGCGGGTCAGGTTTCATCCGCACAAGGTCGAAACTAATACGGGCAGGCGCGTTAAGCAAACGACTCGCTTTTGATGTGGTAAGTAATATGGTCTTTTTAATACCTTGTTGTTGTATGGTATCAATCGTGCTGGCATATTTAAACTCCACCAGGTTCAAGTTCTTTACTATCGGGTTGTTGCTGTTAATTGGTGGAGATACCAACGGTTCGTATAACCAGGGGTAAAGTTCTATTTTCGGCGACTGGCCCGGGAATGCACTGTTTAATGGTATGGCAGACGACTGCATATCTAGCACCAAATTGCTGTTCAGCCTCACACCATATCGGAACAACATATCGTCAATGTTCAGATCGTTCTTGAATGAAATGGTTACACCGTTACGAGATAAGCTATCCATGGGCGCATACATGGGGTCTATCAGCCACATTACTTTACCACCACGCATAATAAACTGATCGATAATGTAACAGTCCTTATCGTCGATAGCTTTTAAGGGCTTGGCTATAATAATGGCTTTGCACAGGTCGAGGCCTTTTAATAAATGATTGATAGGCAACAAACGTACATCATAATATTCCGATAGCGCATTTATAGCACCTGCTAAGTGCAATGAATCCGGTTCGCCATGGCCCTGAATGAAAGCAACAATGGGGCGTATCTTTAAATCAATTTTATGGAAAGCATTATCAATATTATATTCCAACGCTTCAATAGAATTGTTTAGCTGTGTTTCAGGGTCAGCATCAATTTGGGTTTGCAATACGTTAATAGGTATATCTCGCCCCGCATAGCTAAGCATGGCACCGGGCCAAATTATCTGTTCGCTGTTGCCACCGCTGTTATCTTTTACCTGTAAGTTGAAAGGCGACAGCCCATTTTCATATAACTGGCGGAACACGGCTTTCTTCTCACCCAATGTTGTAGGGTCAATAAACTCGTACTGCACCTTACCACCCGAATATGCGTTAAACTCATCGAGCATCTCTTTCATCTCATCGCGCAGGCGAATGAAACCGGCAGGCAGCTTACCATTCAGGTACACTTTAAAAAAGGCAAGGGTCTTTATATTCCTGGCAATCTCTTTCGACTCCGGTGAAAGGGTATAACGTTTTTCACTCGTCAAATCGAAGCGCTTGAACAGGAACGAACCCACATAATTGCAAAGCACTATAAGCACAATGCTAAGGGCAAGGCGTGTAAGGTCGCGCTGCTTGTTGCGGCGGGTTTGCTTAGGATTGGTATTTGCGCTTTGTTCTACCATTTCCTGCTTTCGATTGATACCCTGCTCATTAATAAAAACACGGTAGATATGCTTACAAAATACAACACGTCTCGCGTATCTATAACACCGCGGCTCATAGATGAGTAGTGTGCGCTTATGCCTAACTGCGATATAAAGTTACCCAGCACACCCGATGATACCGAAGTGCCCACATAACCAAAACCAGTGTAACAGAAAAAGCAAAGTATTACCGCTACTATAAACGATATAACCTGGTTGCCTGTAATAGCCGATGCAAATACACCTATAGAAACAAAGCCACCCGATAAGAACAAGAGCCCGAAGTACGAGCCCCATGTGCGGCCCGAATCTATATTACCCGGCGGGTAACCTAACTTATATACTGAATAGTAGTAAACCAAAGTAGGCAATAATGCAAGCAATACCAATATTACACAGGCCAGGAATTTGGCCAGTACTATCTGCAT
>Ga0206980_1021_pt1 | contig 38139 bp, 31 predicted proteins | sample Alteio_BWMinCont_20_FD_153494 | JGI IMG/M metagenome (GOLD analysis project Ga0206980, IMG submission 153494) | Enriched cells from forest soil in Barre Woods Harvard Forest LTER site, Petersham, Massachusetts, United States -... | ecosystem: Environmental > Terrestrial > Soil > Temperate forest >...
CAATTACCCGTTTTATCAAAATCTTTATACTTATAATTATTTACAAAACGTCGTTTAGTCCCTGGCATTTTCAAGCACCATTGTATTTTATTGCCAAAGTCATCATACTTATATGTATCTATACCAATAATTGAATCAATTCCATGAACTACTTTAATAGTGTTCCCATTTATATCATTAAAATAAACATGCCTAGCTGAGAGATGGCCATCAAGTTCATATTCATTATCCTCAGTACTATGACTTCTTTTGTCATATTTAAAATCCGATGTACCCCCTAGTTTATTTGTTGAGTCGAATTGAAACGTTTTAATAACACTATCTCCACTATTATAAAAAAGTATAGTCTTTTGCTCTAAACGGCCATTATTTTTATATAGATTTTCTTCAACTTGATTCCCTCTAGTATCATGCTTGAATATATCTCTCCAAATAAGCTTCCCAGATAAAGAATACGATATATGTGAAATGTCATTACCCAACTCATCGTATTTTTCTGTATCAATTGCAACCCATTCGTTCACCTTACTTCCATCCGATTTCACCTCTACTTCATAGACGGAATCAACAATTGTCTTTATCCTTCCTTTTAAGTGTGCTCGGATCAAATCATTTTTGCTTTTTTTCTCAGTACACGAGAATAGGCAAAAACTCATAAGAATTAAGAATAATGGCTTCATATACTAATGGATAGGATATTCAAAGATAGTCAATGTCATTAATGGTAATAAACTAAGCCCTTCAACCAAAAAATAGTATATTTTTGCGCCCTCTTATGGCAAAACAAAAGAACATACGCAATTTCTGTATTATAGCTCACATCGACCATGGTAAAAGTACCTTGGCCGATCGGTTATTAGAATTTACCAAAACCATTAACAAGCGCGATATGCAGGCGCAGGTATTGGACGACATGGACCTGGAGCGCGAGCGTGGCATTACCATTAAGAGCCATGCTATACAAATGGACTATACCTATAAGGGTGAACAATACGTACTTAACCTTATCGATACCCCCGGTCACGTCGATTTTTCGTACGAAGTATCTCGTTCTATAGCAGCTTGCGAAGGAGCCCTGCTGCTTGTTGACTCAACCCAGGGTATACAAGCCCAAACTATATCGAACCTTTATCTGGCATTAGATAACGACCTTACCGTAATACCGGTACTTAACAAGGTTGATATGCCGAATGCTATGATTGAGGAAGTAAAGGACCAAATGGTTGATATTATTGGTTGCAAACGCGAAGAGATTTTGCAAGCCAGTGGTAAAACAGGCCAGGGTGTTGACGAATTATTGGCTGCCATTATTGAACGTATTGCAGCCCCTAAAGGAGACCCTGATGCTCCCTTTCAGGCATTGATATTTGACTCTGTATTTAATATTTTTCGCGGTATTGTAGCTTACTTTAAAGTAGTTAACGGTACCATTAAGAAAGGAGATAAAGTAAAATTCTTTGCTACCGGCACCGAATACATTGCTGAAGAAGTAGGTGTGTTGAAACTGGCTTATAAGCCTGTCGATGCTATTTACCCCGGCGACGTAGGTTATATTATATCGGGTATTAAGGCAGCTAAAGAAGTACGTGTTGGTGATACCATTACCCACGTTGCACGCCCTTGCGAAACCCCTATTCAGGGTTTTAAAGAAGTAAAACCTATGGTATTTGCGGGTATTTACCCGGTAGATACGGATGACTACGAAGAGCTTCGTGGGGCTATGGATAAATTACAGCTAAATGATGCTGCGTTGGTATTCGAGCCTGAATCGACCGCTGCGCTGGGCTTTGGTTTCCGTTGCGGGTTTTTGGGTATGCTTCACCTCGAAATTATTCAAGAGCGTTTAGAGCGTGAGTTTAACATGACCGTTATTACTACGGTACCTAACGTATCGTACTTTGCTTATACGGTAAGGGGAGAAAAACTGAACATCAACAACCCGAGCGATCTGCCTGACCCTACCATGATTGACCATGTGGAGGAACCGTATATAAAGGCGAACATCATTACCAAAACGGAATATGTTGGTGCTATTATGGGCTTATGTATCGAAAAACGTGGTGCTATTATTAACCAGGTTTACCTTACAACCGACCGTGTGGAAATGGTATTTGAAATGCCATTGGCCGAAATTGTATTCGACTTTTACGATAAATTAAAGAGTATTTCGAAAGGGTATGCTTCCTTCGATTACGCTCCTGTTGATTACCGTTCATCAGAACTGGTGAGATTAGATATTATTATTAACGGCGAAGTGGTTGACGCACTTGCTGCGCTTATACACAAAAACCGTGCAGCAGAATTTGGCCGTAAGATCTGCGAAAAATTAAAAGACCTTATACCACGCCAACAGTTTCAGATAGCTATACAGGCTGCTATTGGCGCCAAAATTATTGCGCGTGAGAATATCAGTGCTATACGTAAGGACGTTACTGCTAAATGTTATGGTGGTGATATATCGCGTAAACGTAAGCTGCTAGAAAAGCAAAAGAAAGGTAAGAAGCGTATGCGCCAGGTGGGTAACGTTGAAATTCCGCAGTCTGCTTTTATGGCTGTACTTAAGCTGTAGTAAATGCATCTTTTTTATGTACCAAATATCAGTGGTGATAGCTGCATGCTCGATGCAGAAGAATCTCGCCATTGCATAAAGGTATTGCGCCTTACGGCAGGCGAACATGTAAAACTTACCGATGGTGTTGGTGGTTCTTATAAAGCAGAAATTGAGAATGCTTCGGCAAAAGCTTGTGTATTACGAATATTAGAAAGCCACCAGGAAATTGCACCGACGTGGCAACTGCATGTGGCTATTGCACCTACTAAAAATATTGCGCGTATAGAATGGCTGGTTGAAAAGCTGACCGAAATTGGCATGACATCGTTTATTCCTGTCAATGCACATTATTCTGAGCGTAAAGTATTAAAGAACGAGCGCCTGCATAAGATTGTGATAGAGGCCATGAAACAATCGAACCGCAATTACCTGCCACAGTTGCATGAACTTAGTTCGTTCGAGGAGATGCTAAAGCAGACAAAGGACTTTAAAGGCCAGAAATTTATTCTGCATTGCATAGAAAAAGAGAAAAGCACTTTTAACAAGGTCTATAAAAAAGGTGAGAACGCTTTAATACTAATAGGTCCCGAAGGTGATTTCCACAATAAAGAAGTAGAGATGGCTATTGGCCATGGCTTTATACCTATTACATTGGGTGACCACCGCCTGCGTACTGAGACGGCGGCATTGGTTGCTGCCTGTGCCTTGCACACACTGAATGAAGAGTAGTCAGCACTAACCTTACAGCTTTTACCCCAAACCCCTAAAGGGGCTTTAACGTTCGTCAGTCTGAGCTTGTCGAAGACCTTCCGTTATATAAGGAACATATTTCGACAGGCTCAATATGACACCTATTGGTTCAAAGCCCCTTTAGGGGGTTGGGGGTAGACACAAACAAAGTGTCTTTCCTCTGCGGTTCTCTGCGTGTCTTCTCCTCAGTGCTCTCTGCGGTAAAATCCTCCCCCTACCCCCTCCAGCGGGGGATATTAGAAACCGTGCTAGAGGAAGAATTTATCTATCTTTGATAGTATGAAAAAAGGGCTTTTTCTTCTACTTATTTCTGTAACACTACTTTCCTTCACGGCAAAGTTCCCGGGTAACTATACCTACCAAATAGCCCGCATGAAATATAAAGGCGGAGGAAACTGGTATGATGGTAAAACCTCATTGCCTAATCTCATTAATTTTTGCAACAAGAATCTGGGTATGAACATTAACCCCGAAGAAGCCTTGGTAGAGCCCGGTAGTGCTGAGATATTCAACTACCCTATGGTTCACATAACAGGCAATGGCAATATTCTGTTCAGTCCTGAAGAAGCTGAAAACTTGCGTAATTATTTGATCGGAGGTGGCTTTTTAGAAGTGAACGATAGTTATGGATTAGATTCAGCTTTTAGGAGAGAGATTAAAAAAGTATTCCCTGAGCTAACATTAATAGAACTTCCATACAGTCACCCCATCTACCATCAGAAATATAATTTCGAACATGGCCTGCCTAAGATACACGAACACGATGGTGGCCGCCCTATTGGTTATGGCTTGGTTTACAATGGGCGCTTAGTGGTTTATTATAATTACGATGCCGACCTTGGTGACGGATGGGAGGACCGTGAAGTATACAACGACCCGCCTGAATTACATGAAAAGGCATTAGAAATGGGAGCAAATATTATGCAGTATGTTTTAATGGGGCAGATAGATAATACCAAGAAGCTTTAAAGATTCGCGGTGATTTTTTTCACCACCTCCCAAATAACAATCCCTACACTAACCGAAAGATTTATAGAATGTTTGGTTCCGTATTGGGGTATCTCTATACAACCAGCCGAAGCGTCAATAACTGACTGTTCTACTCCGCTAACCTCGTTACCAAATACCAGCGCTATTTTTTTGTCAGATATAATAAGCTTATCGAGCATGGTACTATTCTCAGCTTGCTCAACAGAATAGACAGTATAGCCTTGTGCTTTCAAATCATTTACCGCATCCATAGTGCTGGTAAAATGTTTCCAACTTACCGATTCGGTTGCACCCAATGCAGTCTTTTGTATTTCACGGTGAGGAGGTGTAGCAGTTACACCACATAAATAAATTCCTTCCAGTAAAAATGCATCAGCCGTGCGAAACACTGAACCAATATTGTTCATGCTGCGTACATTATCAAGCACAATTATTATAGGAGTCTTCTGTGCATGTCGGAACTCCTCTGCACTTTTCCTACCCAGTTCATCCATTGTCAATTTCCTCATACCTCGTCTAACTATAAAATATAGACGATGAACGATAAACCAAGTACATTATAGAAGTCTTGATAATTCATAGTTTATCGTTTAAATTTCATCGTTATAAAACTATGAATATAAATTCTTTTTCGCGGTAATAATCGAGCTTCTAATCATTTTCAATAAACCTGTAGCATCAGTACTCATACTATCGTATTCAATCTTATTGATCAATTTAATTCCCTCCAGTAATTCAAGCCAATAAAGAGTTTCATCACACTCTTTCTGGGCAATACCTAACTTATGAATAAAATCTGCTTTACTTTCAGCATTTTTTGATTCTCTTATAAGAGCGCCAACAGCTGTGCCGCTTCTCAATAGCTGCTTACTTAAAACAAATTCTTTCTTTTCATTATTAAGAAATAGACATAAGTTCGCAACTCTAATTGCAAAATGAAAGCTTTTCTCTTTTAGAATGTCTTTCCGTTCTACATTCATCGTTTATCGCTTATAGTTTATATCTATTATACCATATTGACCTCGCGTTCTAACTCAATGCCAAACTTCTCTTTCACCGACTCTATAACCTTTGTCGAAAGATCATATATCTCTTTGCCTGTTGCATCACCATAGTTAACTAAAACAAGGGCCTGATCTTTGTGCACACCGGCATCACCAATGCGCTTGCCTTTCCAGCCGCATTGTTCTATCAGCCAACCCGCAGCAAGTTTAGTATGCCCGTGGTGTGCAGGAAAGAAAACAATATCAGGAAACTTCTCTTTTAGCTTTTCAAAAACGTAATTATCAATAATCGGGTTCTTAAAGAAACTGCCTGCATTACCCAGCTTAGCAGGGTCAGGTAATTTGCTCGATCGTATTTTAATTACTGCCCTGCTTACATCTGCAATGGTAGGGTTGCTAATACCCGAATCTTCCAACTCCTTGCTGATTGTACCGTAAGACACATTTACTTTTTCAGGATTTTTTACCAATTTAAATGTAACAGCAAGTATAACGTACATACCTTTCTGTTCGCCTTTAAAAATGCTTTCTCTGTAACCAAACTTACAATCGGCATTGGAGAATTTCTTAATCTCGTAGGTATTAATATTCATGGCCTCCACTTCATACAGTGTATCTTTTAACTCTACACCATATGCCCCAATATTTTGTATCGGCCCTGCACCTACTGTACCGGGTATTAGAGAAAGATTCTCTACCCCACCATAATTATTACTAACGCAATACAATACAAAATCGTGCCATTTCTCACCTCCATTAGCTCTTATATAAACAGAACCATCTTCTTCCTTAAGTTCTTCAATTCCCTTTATCACATTACGGATTATAACACCCCCGTAATCTCCGGTAAACAACACATTGCTGCCACCACCCAATATCATAAATGGTTTACCAATTATTGAGGGTGATGACAATATTGACTTCAATTCTGCTGCTGAAGCGAATTCGGTGTACTCCGTTGCATACACCCTGGCATGGAAGGTAGTAATATCTTTAAGCGGGTAATTTTCCTGGAGTTTCATCAAGGCTAGTTTTTAGAAGCCGCCCTGCGCTGCTTTTCTTTTATAATAAGGCTCAGTTCTCTGCCTGTTTGTCCTTTTACCGAAGTGTTTTCTTTTGCTCTACGAATCAGGTATGGTAATACATCTCTTACGGGGCCATAGGGGACATACTTAGCAACATTATAGCCCGCATTGGCAACATTGTAGCTTATATGATCGCTCATGCCTAACAACTGCGAGAACCAAATATGAGGATGATTGGCTGGCAGATTATACTGTTGCATTAGTTTCACCAGAAGCATGGCGCTGTCTTCGTTATGTGTACCCGCACAAAGCGCAATGGTGTCAATATTTTTAACGCAAAATTCTATTCCTGTATTATATTCTTTATCCGTATCGGCCTTGGTATTATTGATAGGTGAAGCATAGCCCATCTTTTCAGCGCGTGCTCTTTCTTTTTCCATATAAGCGCCACGGACCATCTTAATTCCGAAGAAATATTTTTTCTCGCGGGCATCTTTCAATCCGTTCTCTAAATAGGCAAGCCTATCGTTGCGATACATCTGAGCAGTGTTGAATACAATACATTTTTCTTTATTATATTTCTCCATCATATCATGTGCAAGTTCATCTACTGCCACTTGCGTCCAGCTTTCTTCCGCATCAATCAGCAGCTGCACTTTATGTTGATTAGCCGCACTGCATATCTTATCGATACGTGCTTTTACTCTCTCCCAGGCTTGTTGCTCTTCACTTAATAAGGTTTTTTTGGCGCTTACCTTCTCAAACAAATCAATAGAGCCAATACCCGTTGGCTTAAATACAGCAAACGGTATATGCTTATTCTTACTCGCAAGCTCAATGGTCTTTATTATTTCTCCCGCAGTGTGGTCGAATACATTTTCCTCTTGTTTTCCCTCAACCGAATAATCAAGTATAGAACCCACGTTGTATTTACCTAGGTTCTCGATAGCCTTCAGGCATTCATTAATATCTTCTCCGCCACAAAACTGTTTAAATATGGTAGCTTTTATAAAGCCGCGAATAGGCAAGTGGGTATTGATAGCAAAGGTCGTGAATTTCTGTCCGAAGTTTACCAGGCCGGGATTACCAACTAGCTTAAAAAGCCAATACGAACGATTGAGGTCGGTATCGCTTTTACCTGAAAATGCTACGGCTGTATTATCGAATGAAAGCATAATTTCTTTGAGCAAATATAAGGAGCTTTTTATACGGGGAATGTTTTACCGGCAATAATCATAGCCTCGCTAAAGGCCTGTAAATTGAGCGAAAACTGAATATTGTTCTGAGTAAAATACTTTACCAGGTTTTCGGTTGGCATATTGCCTGTAAGTTCATCGCTGGCCATAGGGCAACCACCAAAACCTTTAATAGCAGCATCGAACCTGCGGCAACCGCCGTTGTATGCTGCATTCACTTTCTCTTCCCATTTATCAGGTGTAGTATGTAAGTGCGCACCAAACTCCACATCTTTCAATTCAGGAATCAATGTTGAAAATAGTTCAGTAATATTTTCAGGGTTCGAAACACCAATAGTATCTGACAAGGCCAATATACGAATACCCATTTCATGAAGTTTGCGCGACCACTTAATTGCTATCTCGCTGCTCCACTCTTCTCCATACGGGTTACCGAATGCCATGGATATATAAACAACGAGTTCTTTATTATGCTTCACACATAAATTTTGTATCTCTTCCACCCTAACCAACGATTCAGCAATGGTTGAATTAGCATTACGTTGCTGGAATGTTTCAGAAATGGAAAACGGAAATCCGAGATATTTTATTTGATCGAATTGCACTGCATCTTGTGCACCACGTAGGTTTGCAATAATGGCAAGTAGTTTGCTTTTAGTTCCGGCAAGATCAATTTTACCCAGCACCTCAGCCGTATCTTTCATTTGAGGTATAGCCTTTGGCGATACAAAACTGCCCACATCAATAGTATCGAAACCAACTTTAAGCAACGAATTTATGTAGGCCACTTTTTTATCGGTCGGGATAAAATCATGTATCCCCTGCATAGCATCGCGTGGGCATTCTATTATTTTCATACCTACCTACTTTATACTTTAGATTCAAAATTAACGTTTTTTTCACCACTAAGGACACAAAGAAAAACGCTCACTAAGCCGCAGTAAGACCTTTCCTTGGTAAGCCGAGAATGAGTTGCACTAAGATTTTGGAAGTTTTGCAAATTCATTAGTAACCAAAGGCACTAATCCTTGCGTTACACTTTCACAATTGAAATTAATCAGGAGCCCTTTGGGCTTATCTGTAAGCTTTAAATATGTGAGTAATTGAGCCTGGAAAATTGGCAATATATTTTCAACTGCCTTTACTTCCACTATTACTGCATCATTTACTAATAAGTCAATCCTTAGTGGGGCTGTAATCTCTACACCTTTATAAAAAATAGGTACCAACACTTGTCTTTTAACGAGAAGTCCTTTTCTATTCATTTCTTCTGCTAAACTTTCTTCATAAATAGATTCTAACAAACCAGGTCCGAGATAATTATGAACCTCAATTGCACAGCCAACGACTTTGTATGCAATATCATTTACATATTTCTGTGTATTCAACCTTAGTGAAGTTTCCTCCATTCCTTAGTGAAACTTAGTGGTAAAACCTATATAACCGACTTAAACTGCGAAAGGAAGCGCATATCATTCTCGAAGAACAAGCGCAAATCTTTTATCTGGTAACGGAGCATAGTTATACGCTCAATGCCCATACCAAAAGCATACCCGGTATATTTATTACTGTCTATTCCACAATTTTCGAGCACTTTAGGGTGCACCATTCCGCAACCTAATATTTCTACCCAGCCACTTTGTTTGCAAACCGGGCAACCTTTGCCGCCACATATTATGCAGGTAATATCCATTTCGGCGCTTGGCTCGGTAAACGGAAAGAACGAAGGACGGAAACGTATTTTAATATCCTGCCCGAACATTTCATGCACAAAGTAGTATAATGTCTGCTTCAAATCAGCAAACGAAACACCTTCATCCACATACAACCCTTCTACCTGGTGAAACTGGCAGTGTGCACGCGCTGAAATAGTTTCGTTACGATAAACACGGCCGGGTGAAATAGTACGTATAGGAGGTTTCTGATTCTTCATAACCCTAACCTGAACTGATGAAGTGTGCGTACGCAATAACCACTTCTCATCACTATCCGATTCCACAAAAAAAGTATCCTGCATATCTCGTGCCGGATGATCTTCAGGAAAATTCAATGCACCAAAGTTGTGCCAGTCATCTTCAATCTCCGGCCCTTCAGATACGGTGAAACCTATCTTGGTGAATATATCAACTATGCTTGCCCTTACTAACGAAATTGGATGCCTTGAACCCAATTCAACAGGCTCTGATGGCAATGAAAGATCAATAGTTTCTTTTTTAGCAGAACTATTATTGGTTGACAACTCCTTCGACTGTTCAAACTTTTGTTCAGCTAATTGCTTCAGTTCGTTCAATTGTTTGCCAACTACCTTGCGTTGTTCAGGTGCAAGGGTTTTAAACTCATCGAACAAGCCTGCCAGTATGCCTTTTTTACTCAAATATTTTAAACGGAATTGCTCCGCTTCGTCAGGTGTAGCAATACTAACGCCACCAACCTCTTCTGTCAACTCTTTTACTTTGCTTTCCATAGTACTACTTCACTATTTTCATACTTAATACCCTAACATCTTCAACCGGCCTGTCATTATGGTCGGTTTTAACAGCTGCAATTTTATCTACCACATCCATTCCTTCTACCACTTCGCCAAACACGGTGTAGTTATTATCTAGCTGTGGCGTACCACCAACAGTAGTGTAAGCTGCTCTTTGTTCCGGAGTAAATTTAAACTTCTCGGCCTTATTATACAACGAATCAATTTCAGGCTCAATGGTCTTGGTTAAAGCCTGTAAACTGTCAATATTGCTTTCGTTCTGGTACTTGATGAACTTCTTTTTCAACTCCGCGTTCTCAGGCTTACTGATGATTTGAGTAAAAATCTGCTGCTTTACGCCAAAATTCATCCTTTCTTCCATGGTATCTAATGCGCCATTGGTAAACTTCTTACCCTGTACAATGTAAAACTGGCAACCCGATGATGCCTTGGTAGGGTTTACCTGGTCGCCCTGCCTTGCTGTAGCTAATGCACCCTTTTTATGAAAAAGGCCCGGTACTATTTCAGCCGGAACAGTATAACCGGCATCTCCATTACCTAACATAGCACCCGGCTTGGCTTTTTTCGAAGTCGGATCGCCGCCTTGTATCATAAAAGTCTGTATAACTCTGTGAAACAAGGTACTATCGTAAAACTTAGTATTAACGAGTTTAATGAAGTTATCTCTGGTCTGTGGGGTCTGATTATAGAGTTTTACCACTATATCGCCCATAGTTGTGTGAATTTTTACCTTGGTCTCTTTTACCCCTGTATGCCCCGCAAACGTTGCCCCCATAACCAATGCAGTTATGCCTAAAAACACAGCTACCAGCAGATTTTTTTTATTCATTTCAAAAATTGTTTATTTTTGTATGATGTAAAGGTAAACGATTTTATTTTTCGATGAAAAAATTAATTACTCTCACCTGTTTCGGTCTTGCTGTTCTTTTGTTTACAACGTTGGCTGTAACACAGTCTTCTTGTCAAAAGAACACCACTTGTGATGTAAATATTTTAGTAGTCGACACCACAGGAAACAGCGGATTACAAGTTCCGGTTGTAGGTGCTACCGTTTACTTAGCTGCTTCTGGCTATAAAGGCCCCGGACAAGTTACCGGCACAGCCACTACAGATAATACAGGCCACGCCTACCTAAGCTTTAAACTACCTGCAATATTTGATATTACTGCCACCGGAACCGTAAATGGTACCAAAATGACCGGTACAGGCTTGGTTCAGTTAAATATTGGCGGAACCGCTACTTCTACGGTTCTTATTCACTAATTTTTTCTTGTAATTTATTGAGTACTTGTATTATCCCTTAGTAGGATCAATACTTATTTGAGCATCATTACCCAGCCACGCTGGTTAAAGTATTCGCCTTTGCTCGATGTGTACTCGATGCGGTATATATATACTCCTTCTTCAACCTTACGGCCCTTAAAGGTGCCATCCCATCCCTGGGTATCGTCATTGGTTTCAAATATCATCTGGCCCCAACGGTCATATACCGTAAAGTCGTAGTTCTGTATGTTCACAAACACGCCTACAGGCTTAAATATTTTATTATAACCATTTGGGTTAAAGGCATTCGGTATGTATAAACGAGGATCCTGGTAAGCCAGCGCAATATTCGATATACTCGTATCTATAAATGGATAAGTAGGAGCAGTCGGAGGATTCTCAATAGCCTTAATATAATAGCCGAATACACCCTGCCCGGTTATAATGGCACTAACATCATCAGTATAAGAGTAAGGACCGGCCAGTGAACCCGTAAACGTATTTATAGCCGTAAACGCTCCGCAATCTTCATTACGGTAAATGGTATAATTAGCAACCCCTTGTTGCCATTGCGCGTATCCATTCCAACTAATAACATTTTGGCCTGTACTATTACCAACGGCCGTTAAAAATATAGTTTGGCCAATGTTGGTACTATCGGTAACAAAATTGCAACTATCAACGGAGTATACTTTATACACATAGCTTTCAGCATTAGGATTAGCTGTAGGATCAAGGAAACTGTAGAATACTTTACCCGAAACGGCCTTTACCGTTCCTATTGATGCGTTAGCGCCAGTGGTAGAATCGGCTCTGTAAATATCAAAGGTTTCAATACCCGCACCGGTATCTACATACCAGTTAACCTGGTTTTGGGTAGCAACGCAAGAAGCATAATTATTTATAACCGTGGCCGATTGCAAGTAGCTGAACTTAGGAGGAGGAGGCAATGTGGTTTGGTAACAGATAATGTTAGATGATGCGGTGATCTTCGGATTATTCTTATCTACTACTTGTATATAGTAACAAAGGGTTTGTATCTTATTTAATCCGGTTTGGGTATACTTTGTCGAATCGGTAGAGCTGAGAATGGTAAACTTACCTCCATTCACACTTTCGTAAATATTGTATTTGCCAATACCAGGTATAAGGTCTATAAATGGCGTCCAGTTGAGTATATTGGTTTGGGCGCATTTGTTTGGAACATTACTCAGGAACATGGTATTTTGCTTAGGGCTATAAGGGCTAAGGTTTATACAGCTATCAAATGCCGCCACACAAAAACTTTCGGAACCTGCATTTGGTGTACTACCCGTATAATTGAAAAAGGTATTATTAATGCCCATAGCCGTATCAATTATCTGCCATGTGTTGTTTATCCATTCGTATACATAATAGCCGGTAACATCGTTCGACGAGCTGGGATACCAGGATATTTCAACATTGCCACCCGGACCAACACTTACAGTATCCATAGTAGGTGTATTAGGTACCGTAATATTTTTAAAAGGCCCTCCAGATATATTCGAGACTGATTGGCAACCTGCAACGGTATTATCAGTCACAATCTTATATTCGAGTGTGGCGCTGCAAATGGTTATAGTATCGTTATAAGTAAGCGCTTGTGTGGAATCCAGCAATTTCCATACATATTGAGGATATTCCCTGTATATTTTATACCAACCATTAAACCCTGGCAAAGCGGGCGCATGCATTGCATTCCATTGCAATATGGCCACACCCGTACCCGAATTAGTAACACTCAAGTATATGCTCTTTACCGTATCACCAATAGCATTGCCTTTGGTAGTATTGGTTTCGCCAAAAAAGTAAATGAGCGATGCATTGGCATTGATACCTGTTACAACTGTTGAATTAACATTATCAGGCGTTACGGGCGGCCCTACTGTATAGCCTGAACCGGTAGTTGAGTTATTGATCTCGTAGGAAATAAATGTATTATTGGTGTCTGCTGGTATAGCCCAGGTAACTGTAGCCGACGATCCTGTTGAGTCAACAGCAATACATTGTATTTCGGGTGGGCTTATGGTAGATTGGGCAGAAGCGGTAATAGATGCAAGTATACCTAGAATGCAAAATAAGGCAAATCGAATATGTATAGTCTTGCTCAACACCAGGTAGTATAGCTTACAAATTTACAAAATTAATGCGAGGTTCCGGCTTTTATAACGGATAAATTGCCCGATTATTGCTCACATTCACAGGCTTTTGTCATTTATTTGGCGCCAAATTCCTTCACTGCTTCAACAAAACATTTAACATGATCCACAGGGGTATCGGGGTAAACGCCATGCCCAAGGTTCGCGATATAGTTTTGAGTACCAAATCCGTTTATCATAGTTTGTACAGCCTTTCTAATATCCTTTGTGTCAGCATATAACATGCATGGGTCCATATTACCCTGGAGGGTCTTGCCCTTATAAATGCTTCTTGCAGAAGTAGGACTTGTAGCCCAATCGAGCCCTATAACCCTGCAATTAACTTTTGCCAGTTGTTCGTTAGCAAAATATGCCCCTTTAGGGAAAACGGTAACAGGCACCAATTTGCTTAATTCATTGGCAATGCGCTCCATATATTGTAACGAAAACTCATAATAAGTATCGTGTCCTAAAATGCCACCCCACGAATCGAATATCTGCACCAGGTCTGCACCTGCCTTTACCTGATCTTTTAAATAATTGATAGTTGTCTCCGTAATTTTATCAAGCAGTTTGTGCGCCAATTGCGGTTCGCTGAATATCATCTTTTTTGCTACAGAAAAAGTCTTTGACCCACTACCTTCTGTCATATAGGCGAATATGGTCCATGGGCTGCCGGCAAAACCTAATAACGGCAGTTTGCCATCCAGCTCTTTACGGGTAAGCTTAAGTGCGTTTACTACATAGTCCCAGTTTTCGGTAGTTCCTATGCGCAATGCATCAATATCTTTAGCGGTCTTTATTGTCTTTTCAAAATGTGGGCCTTTACTTTCCAGCATCTGGTATGGCAAGCCCATCGCTTCGGGTATCACCAAGATATCTGAGAAGATGATGGCAGCATCTACGCCTAATACATTTACAGGTTCCAGGGTAACCTCGCAAGCCAGTTCCGGGGTTTTAACCAGTTCGGTAAAATCTTTAACCGATGCACGAACTTTGCGGTACCCGGGTAATATACGCCCAGCCTGGCGCATGATCCATACCGGTACACGTGGGGTTTCTTCTCCGCGGGCTGCTTTTAACAATATATCGTTCTGCATATTATTGGTTCGTTAAGGTGTACAAACTTATCCATTTTATAGGAACTAAAACTTCTTCGCTTGCAGATAAAAGCGTAATTTTGCAACCTCAATTTAACCTACTTTTATTAAGCCCATGGAAGCCGCAGCACCGACAACGCCGGTAATTAATTTAGAACAAGAGAAGAAAGAGATACTTAACAGGTACCGTGGCCTGTTGCGTTCATCGCGCCGTAAGTTCGACGACGATGATAAGAAGATGATACGTAAAGCCTTTAACGTTGCCGTTGAAGCGCATAAAGATGCCCGCCGCAAATCGGGTGAGCCTTATATATACCATCCTATTGCTGTTGCCCGTATTGTAGCCGAAGAAATTGGCCTTGGTGCTACCGCAATTACCTGTGCCTTATTGCATGACGTAGTGGAAGACACTGATATTAGCCTTAAGGATATTGAGGGAATGTTCGGTAAAAAGGTGGCCTCGATTATCGATGGCTTAACTAAAATTTCGGGCGTGTTCGATGCATCGTCTTCACTTCAGGCAGAGAACTTCCGTAAAATGTTGCTTACCCTTGCTGAAGACGTAAGGGTAATTTTAATAAAGCTTGCTGACAGGTTGCACAATATGCGCACCCTGGAATCGATGGAGCGAACCAAGCAATTAAAGATAGCATCTGAAACACTTTATTTGTACGCCCCCCTCGCCCACCGTTTGGGTTTGAATAATATTAAAACCGAATTAGAAGATCTTGGCCTGAAATTTACCGAGCCTGAGATCTATAATGATATTGATAAGAAATTAAAAGATACACAAGCTGAACGTGCACGTTACATACACCGTTTTATCATTCCGTTACGTGAAGCCTTGCACGAACAAAAGTTCAAGTTCAGAATATTTGGCAGGCCGAAATCGGTTTACTCTATTTGGAGTAAAATAAAAAACAAGAATGTGCCTTTTGAAGAGGTGTATGATATTTTTGCCATACGCGTACTTGTCGACTCGCCACCTGAGCAGGAAAAGGCTGATTGCTGGAGAGTTTATTCGATAGTTACTGATTTTTATTACCCTAACCCTGACCGGTTGCGCGATTGGGTATCGACCCCGAAAGCCAATGGTTATGAGGCATTGCACACAACGGTAATGGGCCCTAACGGACAATGGGTAGAGGTGCAGGTGCGAAGCGAACGCATGAACGAGGTAGCTGAAAAAGGCTACGCAGCGCACTGGAAATATAAGCAAGGCCCCGGACAAGAACGTGTGGAGGATCCGATGGAAGAGTGGATGAAGAAGATCCGCGAATCGTTATCGAATCCTGATAGCAACGCGCTTGATTTTATCGATGACTTTAAGCTGAACTTATTTGCTGACGAAATATTTGTGTTTACACCAAAAGGCGAAATGCGTTCGATGCCGGTAAATTCTACCGCACTCGATTTTGCATTTGATGTGCATTCAGAAATTGGCACTAAATGTATTGGAGCGAAAGTGAACAAGAAACTTGTTCCACTTAGCCATAAACTAAACAGCGGCGATCAGGTAGAAATACTTACATCGAGTAAGCAGACACCTAAGCAGGACTGGATGAACTTTGTCGTTACGGCTAAAGCTAAATCGCGCATCAAAGAATTCTTAAAAGAAGAAAAAGCAAAACAAATTGACCTTGGCCGTGAAGAGCTTATTAAAAAACTACACCAGAATAAAGTTGAGTTTAGCGATGCATTGGTAAAACGCTTTGCTAACTTCTTAAAGCTTTCTGACGTTACTGAATTGTACTGGCGCGTATCGATGGGCAACCTATCGAACAAAGAGCTGAAAGATTTTATTAAAGTAAAAGATAAGAAAATCGAAAACCCACAGGCTCCTGCACAAACACTCGAGGAGTTGGTTTCGAACAAGCGTGGCAAATCAGACTTCCTGGTTATTGGAGATAGTCTCGATAATTTGGAATATAAATTATCACCTTGTTGCAGCCCCATACCGGGCGATGACGTTTTTGGTTTCATAACCATACACGAAGGCATTAAGATACACCGTGTAAACTGCCCGAATGCTATCGAGCTGATGTCGAACTATGCTTACAGAATTGTAAAAGCAAAGTGGACCAGCCAAAAACTTATATCATTCCTTGCAGGTATTAAGGTTATTGGTATTGATAAAATGGGATTGGTAAATGGCATTACCCAGGTTATATCGAACGAGTTGAACGTAAATATGCGTTACATCAGCTTTGATACCAACGACGGCACCTTTGAAGGAAACATTATGGTATTTGTGCACGATACAGCGCACCTTACCAGCCTGATGAAGAAATTAGAAAAGGTTGACGGGGTAATTAAAGTTACGAGGGTAGATACGAATCAGTAAAAGACTGAATGTCGAATATCGAACAAGGAATTATGAATTTCGAAGTTCAAATATCGACAACGCCTTTATTTCAGCATTCGATATTCAGTATTCGATATTGGAAATTCTGTTTTAGTTGGCTTTAATAGTAAAGTGAAAGCTTTCCATAATAGGGTTAGCGAGTAACTTCTTACAAGCTTCTTCCACTTTTTGCTTCGCAGTTTCTTCCGAAGCTGCATCTACTTCAACAGTAATATGTTTGCCTACACGCACATTGCCCAGTTCGCCAAGGCCAATGTTTTTTAATACGCCAGTTACGGCACGGCCTTGTGGATCTAAAAGAGCCTTTAAAGGCATTACATCTATTTCAGCTACAAATTTCATCTGGTATAATTATTGAGATTGCTAAATTACAAATTCTACGTAATGTATCTTCTTTCCTACTTCTAAAAATGTGCCTTCGTAATAGGTTTGTATCTGGGTAAGCAGTTCAGCCCTTTCAGGGCCCAGTTGCTGAGTTTCGGAATACACATCTGCCGAGTTGGCTAATAGCTTGTAGCCATGTTCGGCTACCTGCTCCATAGCATAGGCATACAGATCTGCATTATCGCTCTTAAAATGGATGATTGCTCCCGGGTTTGACAGATTGCGGTAACGCTTTACAAACGAAGCAGACATTAATCTTTTTTCGGTTTTCCCTTTACGTGGATATGGATCAGGAAAAGGTATCCATATCTCGCTCACCTCTCCCGGACCAAAATACGATTCAATAAAATCTATTCGGTTACGGACAAAAGCGACGTTGCTCATCTTTTCATCAAAGGCAATCTTGGCGCCTTTCCAAAGCCTTGCGCCTTTAATGTCCATGCCAATAAAATTCTTGTTCGGAAAACGCCTTGCTAAGCCGATGGTATATTCTCCTTTACCACAACCCAATTCCAGAATAATTGGATTATTATTTTTGAAATAATCTTTCTTCCAATTTCCCTTTAATGGAAAATCAAACTTCTCACCACCCTCAACAGTTGGTTCAAATACATTGTTGAAGGTTTTTACTTCTGCAAACTTTTTTAGCTTCCTATGGCCCACTTTAAAAATTGTAAATGGTGAATTGTAAATTGTAAACGCTCATTATTACCAATATTTATTTAGCACCACCTATATGTTGCAACATATCTGTTGTCATTGAACTCAAATCGTACTGATGTTTCCAACCCCAATCTTTGCGAGCCTCCGCATCATCAATACTCTGCGGCCAGCTATCGGCAATAGGTTGGCGCTCGTCTGGTTTATAAGTAATAGTAAACTCAGGTATATGCTTCTTAATTTCAGCAGCAATATCCTTTGGCGAAAAACTTACTCCCGCCAAATTATAGCTCGAGCGTATCTTCACTTTATCTGACGATACCTGCATTAAACCAATGGTTGCCCTTAATGCATCGCTCATGTACATCATAGGCAGGGTAGTATCTTCTTTCAAAAAGCATTCATACTTTTTGTTCTTAATAGCCTCGTGAAAAATATGCACAGCATAATCTGTTGTGCCGCCACCCGGTGCCGACTGCCAGCCAATAAGGCCGGGGTAACGCACGCTGCGCGCATCAACTCCGTAACGATTGTGATAATATTCGCACCACCGCTCACCTGCCTGTTTGCTTATACCGTAAACGGTACTTGGTTCCATAATGGTGTACTGCGGGGTGTTTTGCTTGGGTGTATTTGGCCCGAAAACCGCAATAGAACTTGGCCAAAACATTTTATCAATCACCTTTTCGCGCATTAATTCTAACACGCTTAACAGGCCATTCATATTTAACTCCCAGCCTTTTTGCGGATATTTTTCTGCCGTAGCCGAAAGTAACGCTGCCAGGTGATATATTTCTTTAACGTTATGCTTTTTTATAATTTCTACCAGTCGTTTGGTATCAAGCACGTCCAGTATTTCAAAATCACAAGCTAGGTTTTCTTCGGGCTTTATATCAGCTGCAACAATTTTCGAGCTTCCGTGTATCTTACATAATTCATTAACCAGCTCCTTACCTATCTGCCCTCCGGCTCCTATAACCAGTGTCTTTGTATCCATACCCTATTATTTGTCGTGAAGATGGGCGAAAGTACTAAAAAGTCCTTTCTTAGTCTGGGCTTAGCTGCCCTATTTATCCTCATTTTATTAGCTTTGTTCTATATAACCTTGTCAGCCTACTTTTAGCCCACAATAGTCATTGATTATCAATACGTTAAATAGTAAATTATTATTCCACCCAACCAATTGATTATTAGCCACGTATTAGTTAATAAATTGGCGAAAGCTTTGCACGTAATTGCATGAACATAGAAATAGACCTGATAACAGCCTGCATACGTAAAGAACGCAAAGCCCAATATGAGCTTTATAAGCAGACATACAGGTACCTGATGAGCATTTGCATACGATATACACAGTCATACGAAGAAGCACAGGAGGCATTGAACATGGGTTTTTTAAAAGTGTTGAATAACCTTGAGAAATACCAATCGCACATACCGTTTAAAGCATGGATACGCAGGGTAATTATTAATACACTAATAGACGAATACCGTAAAGAGAAGAAGCATAAAGACAATATAAAGTACGTAGAAGATTTTGAGGAATTACCGGTGGCCGCTGCCGTTAATGATGCCATTAGTAAAATGAATGTTGAGGAGATACATAAGCTGATAGTGCAATTGCCGCCTATGAGTCAGAAGGTATTTAATTTATATGTGGTTGACGGTTTTGAACATAAGGAAATTGCAGATATGCTTGGCATAAGTGAAGGAACATCGAAATGGCACCTGCATTTTTCGAGAGAACAATTAAAGGGTATGCTGACTAAAATGGCCTATGCAGTTAAAATGTTGATACTATAATGAGCGAACAGGAAAAATTTGACGATCTATTACGCTCCAAATTAGAGGAGCGTGATTTTCCTTTCGATGAAACGAACTGGGACAAAGCTGAGGCTATTATAGAGCGATCGGAGAACAGAAGGCGTTTTGGTTTTATTGCATTTGTATTTTCTGCCGGCATTATAATTGGTGCAGGACTTATGTATTTCTTCAACACGAATAGTCACTCATCCGCCCCGATTGCGGTTCAGCAAGCGCCACAAAATAATAATACGCTTGTTCAGGCCAATAACTTGCCTATTCAACAACAGACTACTCAGGCTTCTGCTAATACATCAGTTGCGACAGCGAATACAAATACAAACTCACAAGAAACAACAACTCAAGTTAAATCAGCACCTAAGGAAAATACTAATACTACTATTGCAAGTTCAGGAAATGAAACTAAGCATAAGAAACATGCGGTTCCTGACTCTACCACAACTGCATATAGTTATGTAAGGCCAGAAACTGCAAAGACCAAGAAAAAGAAAGTTCATTATACTAACTATACACAACCTGAAGCAAATAGTGTAGCTCCACCAAAACCTGTTAATACCAACGCATATAATAAAGTTACTCCTGCAAATAATAGTGCTGCTAACGAGGCCACTCCTGTTACAAATAGCAATCAAGCTAATTCAACAAATACAGACTTTGCAAGTACCAATAACCCAATTAAGCAGAATAGTAACTCAACGACTTCGACAAAAGATAGCACTACCAAAACGGATTCAACAACCACAGCATTAACAACTACTAAAAAAGATTCTTCCACCTCCAACAGCTCCCTGGGTAATACCCAGCCGCAACCTACGCAAAGCGCTAAATATGCCCATACCATATTTAGCATAGATGCGGGTTGCGGTTATTCGCTCGGATGGATGAAAGCAGGTGCAACGCAAGGCAACGGGGTGAGTCCCGTTTCTGGCCTTAGTGTCACGCACTATTTTTCAACTAAAATTTCTGCATTGATAGGATTGCAGTACAATAGCCTGCCAAACGTAAATACACTTTACACAAATAATGCAACTCAATATTCATTTGGCTCAAGTACCGATCTTACTTCAGTAACCATAAAGACTTTGTATTATCTCTCATTGCCACTCAAGTTCCAATACAACATCAACGATAAGAATATGGTAAGCGCAGGTGTTAACGTATTGTATCTGTTAACATCGAATAGTAATGTGGTTAGCTACAACCAGGATTATTTTGGCACATCAGGCTATACTTCCGTAAATAAAATGGGCTATACTGATGGTATAAATAATTGGGATGCACAAGCAACACTAGCCTATAGAAGAAGGATAAACCGCTTTAGTATCAGCGCTGAATTCTATTACGGATTGTTAGATATTGAAAGCAATAGTTTCTTTAATAATGCAGTATTTGAAAGGAATAGCGGCTTACGTTTAATACTGTCGTACGATATTATAAAGTAATAATGAAAAGGAGATTCAACATATTAGCACTTAGTCTGCTGGCAGGCATATTAATGCTTAGCTGCAGAAAAGAACATGTAACTACTACTACAAGTGGCACTCCTGTATTTTATTTTAGAGGAACAGTTGGCAATACAAGTGCATACATGCAGGCTGGAATAAGTAATTATTATATGTATTCATCTTATAATCAGGATAGCAGTAATGGTGTATATAGTTACATCGGCAATCTTAAAGAATATAACTGTACAAGTACCTGCCCGCCAAGTATTGAGTTTATAATTAATAATTACAAAAGCGAAAGTTTTGGAGCATCTGAGAAAAATATGGATAGCGCGCTATCAAACAAGTATTACAATTATCTTGTTCCCGGCGGAACACCTACATCCTTCTCTGTAACTTTTAACCCCACCCTAAGCAGCACAGCGGTAATGAAGAGTTATACGTGGAATTTTGGTGATGGCATTATTACAACGGTAAACTCTTCTGCATTCGCAAGTACCTCCCATACTTATAATCATACCGGTAATTACAATTCATCGTTATCAGTAGTTTTTAGCGACAACACTACAAGTACATTAAACAACCCGGTTCAAATGGGTGATACAAGCACTATTTTATATTGCTCAATTACAGATAGTGGAGGAGTTAATTCTTTCATACCAAATGTACATGGTGGATCCGGTAGTTATAGTTATCATTGGGATTTTGGTGATACTGTGAACGATACAAGTAACTTACAAAAACCAAGTCATATATATAGTGATACAACTGCTAATAAAGTCTCCTTAACTGTAAATGACCTTGTGCTTAATAAAAAGGCCAACGCAATTACGTACGCTGCTGCACTGGGCTCAACTGGTCAAAAGCATATTTTCGGTTATACCGAATCGACCCCTGTTTATAAGATTAACACTTCAGGGTTATCTAATATTACAGTACTTTATACCGATGCCTCCGGCGATCAGTATTCTTCTAATAATCCAAAACAGTCTGACAGCAGTTTCTTTCAGATCACTTCCGTATCAAACTACCAGACCAATGAAAATGGTCAAAGCACTAAGCAATTACATATAAAGTTCGATTGTACGGTGTATGACGCAAGTGGTAACAGCCTGGCAATCAAGAATGGGGATGCAGTAATTGCAGTGGCCTACAAATAATTCATTTTTAAACCCAACCTCGATAAAACTTTGCCCGTACTTGTGTATAAAGGCCTCATCAAAAGCAATAATTAATGTCCAAATAAACTACAACAAAATGAAAACAAAAAACCTACCCACAACACGCAAAAAACTATGGCACCTATTTTTGGTTGTTATAGGCATTTGCTTTATTAACTCAGCATGGGCACATACAGCCAGTGCTGACTACACTCCTCCTTGCAGTCTAAGTGCAAGCTTTACAGTTAGCTATGGCGTTAATGGCCAGGTAAATTTTACAAATACTACTACAGGTGTAGTTGGCTATGCAAGTTATACATGGAATCCGGGTGATGGAAGCAGTTCGGGTTACAGTACTAATTACAATCATACCTATACTGCAAATGGAAGCTATACAGTAATACTTTCTGTTAATGCAGATAGCTCTTCTTGCAATTCTTCCGACTCTATGGTAATTCATGTTACCAATATAACAGCTCCTTGCACATTAAGCGCTAACTATACTTATACAGTAGGCGCCAATGGTTTAGTTAATTATACCAGCACATCTACCGGTACTAATGCAAATACTGAATATTTCTGGAACCCAGGCGATGGTAGTGCAATAGTAAAAGGCAGCTCTACATTTAGTCACACATACACATACCAGGGTAACTATTATCCTTGGCTTATCTTACGCGATACCGGCTCTGCTTATTGCGTTGATTCAACCTATAAATCAATTTCAGTATCTACCGCAGATAGCAACCAGTGTCACCTGGATGCGCATTTTACTTATACAGTAAACACCAACGGACATGTATCGTTCACCAATACATCTACAACTATAAATACTAACTTAAATTCATATTGGAATTTTGGTGATGGTGGTACTGATTATACATCGAGCACTACAGCAAATCATATATATACTGCTAATGGTACATATACAGTAAGCCTTACTTCATCGGCTGACAGTGCTAATTGTATAAGCTCAACTTCTCATGTATTAACTATTAGTAATGTTACTACACCTTGTACATTAAGTGCAAGCTTTACTTCATCGAACGACACTACTAAAGGTATGGTGTATGTTAACAGCACATCTACCGGTACAAATTCAGGTACACAATATACCTGGAAAGTTGACAGTTCAACAATAGCAGCTACGGGCAGCAGTGCCAACTTAACTTTCCCATCTAATGGAAGTTACACTGTATGGTTAGTTATAAAAAATACAGGCAGCGCATATTGTATTGACTCAATTTCTGAAGTGGTGAACATTTCAAATCAAGATTCATTGCATGCCAGCTTTACCTCTATAAATGTTGGAGATACGATGGGCCGTTATTTATATATTTTCAACAGCACTTCTACAGGTGTAAACGGAGTAACTGAATACAGATGGGATGCAGGCGATACTACAGGTGCTGATAGCGGCGTAGGCATGACATCATATAGTCACTATTATACGCACACTGGAACTCATACTGCTACCTTATCGGTATGGTTTACCCAATACCCTGGCATACAACATCACGGCAATACCGGTGTAAATAACAGGTACGATTTCTCCACCTATAGTCAGGTAATAGATGTAGAACCTGCAGGAGTTGCGACCATTAGTAATCCGAATGCTAATATTAAGCTTTACCCTAACCCGAACAACGGTTCATTTAAACTGAACATTGCCGGAATGGAAAGTAACCAGGATGCACAATTGCAAATTACTAATTTGTTGGGTGAGGTTATATACCAAACCACTGCACGTTCAGCAAATGGAATGATACAACAAGATATTAACCTGCAAAGCATTAATTCAGGTACTTATTTTGTAAGAATCATTACTGCTAACGGAGTATATAACACCAAGACAGTAATTACAAGGTAAAAGATTTCAGGATAAAGGATCGATTTGGTTAGTTAAGAAGCCCTGCCTTATGGCGGGGTTTCTTTTTTTATGTTTACCCCAAACCCCTAAAGGGGCCTTAGAACCTTCCTTGCATTCAAAGCCCCTTTAGGGGTTTGGGGTAAAGGGTATTTGGGCTTTATTTCATAACTTTGGATAAAAGAACAGATTAAACTTTTGTTTGTTCAAAGTATCCTACAATCATGAAAAAAAATACGCTGCTACTATTGGCTAGTTTTATATCAACATTCGCGTTTTCGCAAAATATAAATCTGTCTAATTCTCCTTATTGGGATGGCGAATGTTATTTATCAGCCAACCCTAAGAATCCTAAGCACTTGGTTTCGGCATGGATGTATTTCTCCACTACTAATCTCGAGAATGCAATGGCGACCCGTTCATCGTTCGATGGAGGAAAGACCTGGAGCAAATTACAAATACTACCTCACGTTTCTACGAAATTTACCTGTGCCGACCCTACTCTTTATTTTGGAAAAGATAGTTGCGTTTACCTGGCCTATATTGATGCTTCGGGTACATCAACAGTTAATGATTCCGGTTATATTATGGTAAGCCGTTCGGTTAATGGTGGCATTACATGGAAAACTCCAGTCAAAGCTATTTCGTGGAAGGCCCAAGCTAATCTGCCTATCGACCGCCCGTGGATTGCTGCCGATGCAAGTAATGGACCTTATTCGGGCAGAGTTTATCTTACCAGCCAAAATGCTTACTTTACCCCGCAACCGCACTACCCATGGTTTACCTATTCGTCAGATAGTGGTGCTACATGGTCGCCCATTAAAAGATTAGATGATAGCATACCCAGCGGAACCATAACCAGCGCAACTGCGTTTACAACTGTATCTGCTAATGGTACATTGTATGCAGCCTATACTTCGTACTATACTAAATACTCATTATACCCGCGATTAGTGGTCATCAAATCGTCGAACGGTGGAGCTTCTTTTACGCCCTATATTGCTATTACTTACACTTCTGCCGATGCCATGCCCGCAGCCGATTCACTGGTTAAAAGCGGCTTATGCATACAATCGAACCCGGCAGATACTACCAACCTTATAATTACTGAAACTACGAACCACTTTGGCGAACCCGATGTTGAAACCTATAATTCGCATACTGCCGGCAGAACATGGAGCGGCCCTGTAAGGGTTAATGATGACCAGATGGGTGCTTATGATACCGTTCATGATCTATCGTGGGGAAGTTTTGCACCTAACGGTACATATGCTGTTACCTGGCGCGACAGGCGTAATGTTGGTAAAAGTGATACTGTCCCTTTTCAGATATATGCAGCCTTATCAAAAGATGGAGGCAATACCTATAGCGCCAACTTCTTAGTCAGCGATTCTGTTTCGCCTGCCATAAAAATAATTCATGGTGATGATTTTTTAGGTTGTGCCCTGAGCGACTCCACCATATATTCCTTGTGGAGTGATATGCGAACGGGAAAAGAGAACACCTTTTTCAACGCCACTTCCATAAGCAAAATAATTACTGCGGTACCAATGATAACCAATACCCCGGATGTAACTGTTAATTTCTCCCCTAACCCCTTCCACGAGCAGACCAACGTTGTAATACATACCACCCTGCCCATGCAAAACACTACCATGCAGGTGTATAGTGTGGATGGCAAAAAAGTGGACGAAATACCTATAGGAGAAGGTACTTTGCATACTATAAGGGTAAACCCGCTGGCGACAGGTACTTATATATGGTCATTGGTACAGGGCGAAAAAACACTTGCCAGGGGTAAATGGGTTATAGAATAGGCAGTTTTATTGTACCTTTGCACTCCTTGTAAAATAATTATGTTTCTATACAACAGGGTAAATAAGAAAGAATTACGTGAAAGAGTAAAGGCCGAAACCTTTAAAAGGACTACGCTTTCCTTTTACCGTTATGTGCATATCGAAAATCCATTAATGCTCCGCAATGAATTGTTCGCTTATTGGCAGAGTCTTAATGTGTTAGGCCGCATATATATAGCCCGCGAAGGAATTAATGCCCAGTTAAGTGTGCCCGACCATAATTTTAAAGCTTTTACTGATAATCTGTACGAAAACCCTCTTTTTAAAGAAGTGCCTTTGAAGTTTGCCATTGAAGATGACAACACATCCTTCTTCGCACTGATAATGAAGGTAAAAAAGAAGATCGTTGCCGACGGACTAAAGGACGATGCATTTGATACTACCAATACAGGCAAAAGGTTAGAAGCGCTCGAATTCCATAAAATGGTTGATGAGCCAAATACGGTAGTAGTGGATATGCGCAATAATTATGAGAGCGAAGTGGGGAGGTTTAAAAATGCCATTTGCCCTGATGTAAAAAACTTCCGCGATGAACTGCCTAAGGTTTTAGAAATACTGGAAGACAAGAGAGATAAGGACATATTATTGTACTGCACAGGTGGTATACGATGCGAAAAGGCAAGTGCATGGCTAAAGCATAATGGGTACAAAAATGTTTTTCAATTGCATGGTGGCATCATTCAATATGTTCATCAGGTAAAACAGCATGGCCTGGAATCAAAATTTATTGGAAAGAATTTTGTGTTTGATGAGCGCCTATCAGAAAAGGTGACTGATGATGTTTTAAGTAAGTGCCATTGTTGTGGGGAAGTTTGCGAAAGACAGATAAATTGTTCGTATGAACCGTGCCACACCTTGCACATACAGTGCGAAAAATGTTCGGAAGAAAGAAAAGGGTTTTGCAGCGATAAGTGCCGTGATGATTACCACAAGGCTGTTGCTGTTCACTAATATTATTTAATGGAAAAACGCTGGAACGTAAAGGAGCAGGCTCCTGAAGATAAAGTGCGCAAATTATGCGAGGCTATACGGGTTAGTCCTGCTATTGCGAACCTGCTTATACAACGTGGAGTAGAAACCTACGACCAGGCACGGGATTTTTTCAGGCCGGAACTTAAATCCCTTCACGATCCTTTCCAGATGAAGGACATGGACAAGGCTGTAAAACGAATTACAGATGCTGCCCTTAACCGTGAAAAAATATTAGTATTTGGCGATTATGATGTGGATGGTACTTCGTCTGTTGCCTTGGTTTATACATTCCTAAAATTCATCGGCCTTAATTGCGGCTACTATATACCCGACCGTTATGCCGAAGGATACGGTGTATCGTTTAAAGGTGTTGATTATGCAGATGAGAATGGATACAAGCTTATTGTCGCGCTCGACTGTGGTATTAAATCGCACGACAAGGTAAGCTACGCCAAAGAAAAAGGTGTTGAGTTCATTATATGCGATCACCACAAGCCCGACAAAACCTTGCCCGATGCAACTGCCATACTTAATCCTAAGCGTAGTGACTGCGAATATCCTTATAAAGAACTACCGGGCTGCGGAATTGGTTTTAAACTGATACAGGCCCTTGCTATTAATTATGATATGCCTTTTGAAATGCTGGAGCAATACCTCGATCTGGTTGGCCTAAGCATTGCATCTGATATTGTGCCTATTACGGGAGAGAACAGGATACTTACTTTCCACGGACTAAAAAGAATGAACAGCGCACCACGTGCAGGCTTTAAAGCTATTATAGACCTAGTACAGCTTCAAAAACAGATTACTGTTAACGACCTGGTATTTGTATTTGGCCCTCGCATTAACTCAGCCGGAAGAATTGAAACAGGTAAGAATGCGGTTGAGTTATTGATTGCAGATAGTCCTGAGAAGGCAAAATTTTCAAGCGACTCAGTCAATAAAACAAACTTTGAAAGAAGGGATGTAGATAGCATGATAACCCAGGAAGCGGTTAACATGATACATGATGATGAAGGATTACAAAACAAAAAAACTACCGTTCTGTATAACCCTGAATGGCACAAAGGTGTTATTGGTATTGTAGCCTCACGCCTTATAGAAAAGCATTACTACCGCCCTACTATTATACTTACCAAATCGAATGGAAAGATCACCGGCTCAGCACGTTCAGTGAGAGATTTTGATCTGTATGAAGCTATTGATGCATGTTCCGGTTTATTGGAACAATTCGGTGGGCATAAATATGCAGCAGGCTTAACTATGACAGAAGAAAACTTGCCTGCGTTTATAGAACAGTTTGAAAAGGTGGTTTCAAGTACAATACCCGAAGAATTGTTAAGGCCACTAGTAGAAATTGATGCAGCTATTAATTTCTCGGAAATCAACCCTGCGTTTTATAACGTACTAAAACAACTTGCACCATTTGGCCCAGGCAATATGGCACCTGTATTTTATTCAGATAATGTTATTGCCATGCGCGAACCACAGATAGTGGGCAGCAATCACTTGCGCATGCAGGTTGCACAGGCTGATAATCCGAATATTGCGTTTAACGTTATTGGTTTTGATATGGGCGAACACCTAAAAACAGTTTCATCGGGTAAACCGTTTAAACTAAGCTATAGCCTGCGTGAGAACGAATGGAACGGTAATACCAGCATTGAACTTAATTTGAAAGACGTTAGGGCTTAAGTGAATCATTATATTTGTAAGTATTAAAGCAACAAATGCACGCCAACACACATCACCTGGAAGAACTCGAATCGGAAGCGATCTACATTTTACGTGAGGTAGCTGCCCAGTTCGAAAAAACAGCTTTGTTATTTTCAGGTGGTAAAGATTCCATAGTTTGCAGCTATCTGGCACGCAAAGCTTTTTTCCCTGCTAAGATTCCTTTTGCTTTAATGCACATTGATACCGGCCACAATTTTGAAGAGACGATTACCTACCGTGATGAGTGGGTTAAGAAAATAGATGCCCGTTTGATTGTGCGTTATGTGCAAGATTCTATAGATAAAGGTCGCGTAAAAGAGGAGACTGGTTATAATGCCAGTCGTAATTTATTGCAGACGGTTACCCTACTCGATGCTATTGAGGAATTGAAACTCGATGCATGTATTGGTGGTGCCCGTCGTGACGAAGAAAAGGCAAGGGCCAAAGAAAGATTCTTTTCGCACAGAGATGAATTTGGACAATGGAACCCGAAGAACCAACGCCCGGAATTATGGGACCTGTTCAACGGGAAGAAAAATATTGGAGAAAATTTCAGGGTATTCCCATTAAGCAATTGGACCGAACTGGATGTTTGGCAATACATCAGAGATGAGAATATTCCGTTGCCTACCATATACTATTCACACAAGCGTGAATGTGTAAGCAGAGACGGACAGCTATTAGCTAAGTCACCATTCTTGAAGTTAAAGGATACTGAAAAATACGAAGAGAAGGTCATACGTTTCCGCACCATTGGCGATATGTCGTGCACCGGAGCAGTGGAATCTACCGCCTCGAACATTGATGAAGTAATAGAAGAAATTGCAGCATCACGAGTTACTGAAAGAGGCACCCGTGCTGATGATAAACGCTCGGAAGCAGCTATGGAAGATCGTAAAAAGGCAGGATACTTTTGAGAAATACTGAATATCGAATAATGAATACCCAATAATGAAATAAAAAAACAAATATGAAATACCGCAACACTTCGAAATTCAATATTCGGTGTTCGATATTCGATATTTAATTATGGATACCTCCTCTAAACATACTTCACCTGTTACTGCAACCCGCGGACTACTTCGCTTCTTTACGGCAGGTAGTGTTGATGATGGTAAGAGTACACTCATTGGCCGTTTGCTATATGACAGCAAATCTATTTTTGAAGATCAATACGAAGCTATTAAACATAGCAGCGAACAGCGTGGCGAAGAACATGTGAACTTGGCTTTACTTACCGACGGCTTACGGGCAGAGCGCGAACAAGGTATTACCATTGATGTTGCTTACCGTTATTTTTCTACCCCTCGCAGGAAATTTATTATTGCAGATACTCCCGGCCACATACAATATACCCGCAATATGGTTACCGGTTCATCGACCGCTAACCTTGCTATTATTATGATCGATGCCCGCAATGGCATTACTGAACAAACACTGCGTCATACACTCATTACTTCGCTTATTGGTATCAGGCACATTATAGTTTGTATCAACAAAATGGATCTGGTAGGATATAAAGAAGAAGTATTCGAAAGGATACGCGCTGAATACGAAAAGTTTTCTTCGAAGCTGGAAGTGGTAGATGTTCAATTCATTCCTATTGCTGCTTTGAATGGCGACAATGTGGTAGACAAGTCAACGAACATGCCCTGGTACCAAGGTAGCACCCTACTCTATTTACTGGAGAACATTCACGTGGCCAGTGATGAAAATTTAATCGACTGTCGTTTCCCTGTTCAATATGTTATACGACCTCAATCAGATGAATACCACGATTACAGAGGTTATGCGGGTAAAGTTGCAGGTGGTATATTTAAGAAAGGGGATAAAGTAATGGCCTTGCCATCTCGTACCATCAGCAAAATAAAATCGATCGACACATACGATGGCCCGATAGAAGAAGCTTCACCGGGTATGTCGGTTACTATATTGCTGGAAGATAATATTGACCTCAGCCGAGGCGATATGTTGGTACGTGAGCATAACCAACCAAAAGTAGAACAGGACATTGACCTGATGGTTTGCTGGCTGAACGAAAAGAAATTAGTTGTGGGTGGCAAATACATGCTTAAGCATACTACCAAAGATGCCCGTTGTGTTGTAAAGAATGTACATTACAAGATAAACATCAATACCCTGCATCGCATTGAAGATGACAAGGAGATTCAGTTAAATGATGTAGGCAGAATATCGATACGTACCACCAGCCCACTATTCTTCGATAGTTACCGCAAGAACCGCCGCACAGGTAGTTTAATATTGATTGATGAAGCCACCAACGAAACTGTTGGAGCGGGGATGATATTATAGTCATTAAATAAAAAGGGCAGCTATCGCCGCCCTTTTCATATATATCTTAAGCCTACTATTTCAACCCTTCCAATGTTTTCTTAATTCCTGCAAAGTCAGGGTAATCTCCTGCATTTTCTAATATCTCTGCAAAACGAACTATTCCATCTTTATCAATTACAAATGATGAACGTTTGGCAACATCTTTTAATCCAGCGATCCAAACATCGCACTTACAACCGTAAGCTGTAATTGCTTCTTTATTAAAATCAGATAGAAGCGGAAAGGTCAGGTGGTTTAGTTCTTTGAACTTGGCTTGGGTAAATGGCATATCTACTGATATACCCAACACCTCAGCATTCATCCCGTTATAAAACGAAAGCTCATCACGGCTCTGGCATAATTCTTTAGTACATACGCCGGTAAAAGCTGCCGGATAAAAAAGCAACACAACATTTTTTCCTTTGAAAGACTCAAGGGTGACCATTTTCCTATCTTGGTCAGGTAATTCGAAATTTGGGGCTTTTTGGCCTACAGCTATTGACATATAGTTTATTTTTTATTTGTTAAGGTTACAATAATACTAAATAAGGGCACATAAAAAAGGGCAGCTAAACGCTGCCCTTTCCCTAATAATTAAAAACCCGGAAATTACTTTTTAGTTGCAAGGTATTTAGCGGTACCGGCGTGAGAGCCTTCCATACCTTTTTCACCTTTCTTCCAGTTAGCAGGGCAAACTTCTCCAACTTCTTCGTTGAATTGTAATGCATCTACCATACGGATAGCTTCGTCAACGTTTCTGCCTAATGGAAGATCGTTAACCAGCATGTGGCGTACTACACCTTTTTTATCAATAAGGAATAAGCCTCTGAAAGCGATCATAGGGCCTTCAGCAATTAATTCGCCTTTTGCATCGTGGGTATAGTTACCGGCAAGTACACCATAGTTCATAGATATGGTCTTGGTTGTATCAGCAACAATAGGATATGTAACGCCTTTTATGCCACCTTGTTCCTTTGCCATCTGTAACCAGCCCCAGTGAGATTGTTCAGTATCGGTTGAACAAGCTACTACAGCAGTATCACGTTTTTCGAATTCTGCCAACGCTTCCTGGAAAGCATGTAATTCAGTTGGGCAAACAAAAGTGAAATCTTTTGGATAGAAAAAGAATACTACATATTTCTTTCCTACATACTGGTCTAATGAAAAATCGTTGATGATCTGATCGCCAAAAGCAACTGCGCTTGCTTTAAATGAAGGGGCTTTTTTACCCACTAAAGTTGTTATCATGTTTTATGTTTTTTTAAGATTATTTTCTAAACTGCGCCAAAGATAGGAAAGCGGTATCACATTCAGAATGATGCATATCAATACATCTGAATATCAAATAATTACATGCTTATTTAGCGCTAAACAAGAGCCTATTTTAAGATAAAATGAAGGTCTGCTTACTAGTTTTTAACTATCACCACTTTCTTAACAGATATGCCTTCATCGGCAATCATACGCAACGAATAAATTCCCTGCGGCAAATTCGTTAAGTCGATAACCTGTTTTGAAACACCTGCATGCTGGCCTTTCAATTGCTTTTCGAAAACTATTCTTCCAAATTCATCTATCACACTCATTTCAATATTTTCATCTTTCAGTAAATTATAATTCACTGCAAATAATCCGTTTGCCGGATTGGGGCTTACCGACATATTGTTCAGCGGAGATGAAATAGTGTTAATACCTGCTACTATTACAGTAATGGTCACAGTATCTGACACGGTACCGCAAGGCGTTACAGCGCTAACGGTATAAGTAGTAGTAGTTTTCGGGTGTGCGTATGTAAATGCAGAGTCGGGAGATGTTACACTAGCTGAAGGGGTCCATTTCAAGGTATATGGCCCTGTAAATAAAGATCCCAACAATGAATCGCTTAAATATGCATACAAATTAACGCTATCGCCCGGCGATATGGAAGTAGGCGTTGCCTGAATACCCGGTGCCACCTGGTCACTCAAAACAGTTATTGAATCTTTATACATACACCCTTGAAAATCTTCTACAGTTAACACATACTTACCAGGGTTCAGGCCGGTAATTGTATCTGTTGTTTTGCCATTGCTCCATGCATAGGTATATGGCGCAATGCCCCCGGAAGCATTACCAATAGCCATGCCTTTGTAGGCATTACAGAAATATTCAGTATTAGTTACAAAGGCAGTTGTAGTACAACCTATGTAAACAGTAACCGTATCGATATACGTTTTGCAAGCGGTAGTTACCGTAACTGTATATGTAGTAGTAGTAGTTGGATGTGCATAGGTAGAAGCCGAATCGTGATAAGTAACGTTGGTGGTTGGAGACCATGAAACTGTAAATGAATTAGAAGCGGATGAATTAGAAGCAGAATCGAGAAGGCTTACAAACAAATTAGTACTGTCGCCGATCTCTATTGTATTAGGGTTTGCAGTAGGTAATATTTTTTCCGCACTTTTAAAAATATTGAACGATTGTGAGGAACTACATCCGTTTGAGTCCTTTACCAATACAGAATAGCTACCAACGGCAAGTCCAGATACACTTGCAGTAGTTTGGCCATTACTCCATGCATAGGTGTAGGGCGCTACTCCGTCAAAAGGGTTTATGGATGCAGTACCCGCAGAACCGGCACAATAATAAGAGCTTGTAGTTAGCCCGGCAAAAAATGTACAGCCCATAGTTATCGTAACTGAATCAACTACTTGCCCGCAAACTGAGCTGTTGGTTACTACTGTGTAGGTAGTAGTTGTGGTAGGATGCGCATAAGTGTTTGCCGAATCGGGGTTGGTTACACTAGCAGATGGTAACCATAGAACCGTAAAAGAAGAAATAGAAGAAGATGAGGACGAATCTACTGTAACTACCAAATTAGTACTATCGCCAGGCTCCATGGTTGTTAGTGATGCAAAAATATTAGCGGTGCAATTAGTAGTGCTAGGCTTATGCCCTGGCTTACCCTTTGCATTAACCTGTAATGCAATTAGTGATATAATAGAAAGTACAAGTAATCTTAATTTCATGGTAATGAGTTTAATGGAGTTCTACAAATGTACTGCACTCCGCAATAGATTCCAATATATTTATATCGACGCGCAAAAACTTCCTTACATGTTCCTTCTATACTGTCCGCCAACTTCAAAGAGTGAATTGGTTATTTGCCCGAGTGAACAGTACTTGGCAACTTCCATCAATTTCTCAAAAAGGTTTTCGTTATGTATAGCAGCAAGCTGCAATTCCTTTATAAGCTTCGGTGCTTTGTCTTCATTCGCTTTTTGCAACGTATGAATCATCTTTATCTGGTATTCCTTTTCTTCTTGGGTAGAACGTATTACCTCTCTTGGTATAATACTTGGTGAACCTTTTGAAGACAGAAACATATTTACACCCACAATAGGATATTCTCCGGTATGTTTCAAACGTTCGTAATACAGACTCTCTTCTTGTATCTTACCGCGTTGGTACATAGTTTCCATAGCACCCAATACACCACCACGCTCGGTAATGCGATCGAACTCGGCCATAATAGCCTCTTCAACTAATTCAGTAAGTTCTTCAATGATGAACGAACCTTGTAAAGGGTTCTCGTTCTTGGCTAAGCCAAGTTCGCGGTTGATGATAAGCTGTATAGCAATAGCACGGCGAACACTTTCTTCGGTAGGTGTAGTTATAGCTTCATCGTATGCATTAGTGTGCAACGAATTGCAGTTATCATAAATAGCATACAATGCTTGCAGCGTTGTACGTATATCGTTAAAATCAATTTCTTGTGCGTGCAACGAACGGCCTGATGTTTGAATATGGTACTTCAACATCTGTGAGCGTTCATCTCCTCCATATTTCAATTTCATTGCTTTGGCCCATATACGACGTGCCACACGACCTATAACTGCATACTCAGGATCGATACCATTTGAGAAGAAGAAAGAAAGATTTGGTGCAAAGTCATCAATTTTCATTCCGCGAGACAGGTAATACTCTACAAAAGTGAAGCCGTTGGCAATGGTAAACGCAACTTGTGAAATAGGATTAGCGCCTGCCTCTGCAATGTGGTAACCAGATATAGATACCGAGTAAAAATTACGGACCTTTTGATTGATAAAGTATTGCTGCACGTCGCCCATTAAGCGAAGCGAAAATTCAGTAGAGAATATGCAGGTGTTCTGTGCCTGGTCTTCCTTTAAAATATCAGCCTGAACAGTACCACGCACTTGCGATAAGGTGAAAGCTTTTATCTTTTCATACACGTCTTTTGGCAAAACCTGGTCGCCTGTAATACCCAATAACATTAAACCCAAGCCATCATTGCCTTTTGGTAACGCACCCTGGTAGGCAGGACGCTTTACACCCTTCTTTTTATAAATAGCTGCAATCTTTTTTTCTACTTCTTTTTCAAGCTTGTGTTCCTTTATATATAACTCGCACTGCTGATCGATAGCAGCATTCATAAAGAAAGCCGCGATGATAGAAGCAGGGCCATTAATGGTCATAGATACGGAAGTCTTCGGATCGCAAAGATTAAAACCTGAATACAATTTCTTGGCATCATCTAAGCAACAGATAGATACACCTGAGTTGCCGATCTTTCCATAAATATCAGGACGGTAATCTGGGTCGCGGCCATATAGGGTAACTGAGTCGAATGCAGTTGAAAGCCTTTTTGCAGGCATGCTCGAACTTACATAGTGAAAACGTTTATTGGTACGCTCAGGTCCTCCTTCACCGGCAAACATACGTGTAGGATCTTCTTCCGAACGCTTGAAAGGATAAACCCCTGCAGTATAAGGAAACTTGCCCGGAAAATTTTCCTGCAATACCCAATGCAAAATCTCTCCCCATGAACGATAACGAGGAACAGATATTTTAGATATAAGTGTATGAGATAATGATTCAGTATGCGTTTTTACTTTAATGTCCTTTCCGCGTACGTTGTAAACATAGTACTCACTGGTATAACGCTTCACCTCATCTTCCCATCCGGCAAGTATCTGTTTGTTTTCGGGAGTAAGTTTTTCTTCTATCTCTTTTTTCTTCTTATCAGTAGCGGCGCTTTTGCCAAGCATCTCCTCTACTTTATGCAACGCATATAATTTCTCTGCTAATTCAGCCTGGCTCTCGGCCCACTTGCCATAAGTCCTCACTGTGTCCGTTATCTCCGATAGGTAACGTACCCTATCTGGCGGAATAATAAATATTTTTTGCGATTGTTCTTCAGCATGTTTGTATGACGAATGCAGATCGGCCTTGGTTTTTGCAGCAACAGTATCCATTACGGTTTTGTAAAGGCTGTTCATACCCGGGTCATTAAACTGGGATGCTATGGTACCAAATACAGGCAGGTCCTCATCCTTTGCATTGAACAAATTATGGTTGCGCTTAAACTGTTTCTTCACATCGCGTAAAGCATCCTGTGCACCACGCTTATCGAATTTATTAATGGCAATAACATCAGCAAAATCGAGCATGTCGATCTTCTCTAACTGCGATGCCGCACCATATTCGGGTGTCATTACATATAGCGATACATCTGAACAATCTACCACTTCGGTATCTGATTGGCCAATGCCCGATGTCTCTAATAATATCAGATCAAAATTGCAGGCCCTGAGAATATCCAGCGCTTTATTAATGCTTTGCGACAAAGCCATGTGGCTTTGGCGTGTAGCCATAGAACGCATATATACGCGGGTATTGCCAATAGCATTCATACGAATCCTATCGCCCAACAATGCTCCGCCTGTTTTGCGTTTCGATGGATCGACACATAAAATAGCAATTGACTTGCCCTCCTCTATTTTTCCTTTTACTGAAAAATCAATTAAGTAACGGCGTACTATTTCATCAATCAACGATGACTTACCTGCGCCACCCACACCGGTTATACCCAATACAGGAATAGGCTTTTTGCCCATCATGCCCTGTATCTTCTTGTGTACTTCCTTAGCTTTATCCGGGAAATCTTCTACCAGTGATATTAATGCGGCAATCGACTTAGCGTCTTTATTCTTTAAGCCTTTTATGTGCTTATCAATATCTGAAACCTTAGGAGCCACATCGCACTTTTGCAGAATATCGTTTATCATTCCCTGTAGGCCCATCTTGCGGCCATCGTCAGGTGAGTAAATGCGTGAAATACCATATTTATGAAGGTCCTTTATTTCATCGGGTAGAATAACTCCACCGCCACCGGCAAATATTTTAATATGTCCGCAGCCTTTTTCTTTTAGCAGGTCGAACATATACTTTAAGTACTCGTTATGCCCACCCTGGTAAGATGTCATGGCAATAGCATTAGCATCTTCCTGAATGGCGCAATTTACCACATCGAGTGCGCTGCGGTCGTGCCCAAGGTGAATAACCTCGGCACCACTTGCCTGCATAATGCGACGCATAATATTTATTGATGCATCATGCCCATCAAAAAGCGATGCGGCAGTTACAATACGTATCTTGTTCTTAGGGATATAAGGACTTACTTCAGCTTGCATACTTGTCTATTATTTTACAAATTTATAGGTAAACTGGCTTATTTGCAATGATTAGGCTTTCTTCTATAGTTTAACGTTAATGGTTTAATAGTCTTCCTATCTTCATTAATTATTACAAATTTCAATTTCTTCAACTCATTTAACCAAAACTCTTTTTTAGATAACTTAAACTTATATGTTAACCCAAAACAACAATCGCAGTCACAGTATGCACCATACCCATAATAACATAGATTAAGAACAGAATCATTTTCAACTTTAATATCGCACAAGAATGAATAACAGCAATTAGCCATTATTTTTGTTTCTATATCTAAAGTTGAATCAGTTTTACTTATTGATTCTATTTCATTACCACTTGTAAATGGTTCGTACCCTTTACAATTTGTTCCCGAAACCGCAACTAAGGGCATCCCCTCCAATCCTAAAGCTTCTTGCGAATAAGTTCCTGGCAGTATAGTCGTACCATAAAGAATATGTTGCGCGGTAAGGTAGGACTTAAATATTACCGAGTCGATTTTATAAGGATGTGAAGACGTGGAATCCCAATAATTTCT
>Ga0206980_1023_pt1 | contig 36188 bp, 35 predicted proteins | sample Alteio_BWMinCont_20_FD_153494 | JGI IMG/M metagenome (GOLD analysis project Ga0206980, IMG submission 153494) | Enriched cells from forest soil in Barre Woods Harvard Forest LTER site, Petersham, Massachusetts, United States -... | ecosystem: Environmental > Terrestrial > Soil > Temperate forest >...
ACGGAGCCGCAGCCATTGGTTCAGGCAGTAATGCAGCTGTACCTGCCGGTGTTTTAACGGATGTAACAGGACTAGCAGCACGCATACAAGGGACTGCGGTAGATATGGGCGCTTATTCAAGCGGATGTAAAACATCATCATTTACCTCAGTAACAGCTTGTGATAGTGCTCAATATACATCATTTAAAAATGTAACCTACACTGTAAAAACTTCGGGTACTCAAATTGATACCCTGCAGAACAAAGCTGCCTGCGATAGCCTGGTGTATATAACCTATACTATTAATAAGCACACTACCAGAGATACTACAGCTTCGGCTTGTAGTAGCTTTACCTGGTATGGCACTACGTACACCCAATCGGGTAATGACAGCATTATTGTTACCAATAAGGCAGGTTGTGATAGTATAGTAAGATTGCACCTTACCATTAAAGATAGCAGTGCTAGTGCAATATGCACAGGCATATATAGTGGCACCTCCTACAATTTTAATGGCTCCAATTACTCAAACAGTGGTCACTATACTTATCGCACAACCAATGCCGCTGGTTGCGACAGTACAGCAAATCTTTATCTTACTATATATTCAGTACCAACAGTTTCAGCAAGTGGTATTTGTCCGGGCAGTGTGCTTACCTTAAATAATGCAAGCCCAACTCCTTATATTATAGATTGGTATGATAATACCTACAGTCTTATGGCCAGCGATACGGCTAACTGGAAAGGCAATGGTACCACTTTGGCCCAAAACGGGTTAAGTGGTAATTGGAGTAGCGCAATGGATGCCCATGGAAATTTGTATGTAGTCAATAACTCAGCTAGCTCAAATGTTGTAATGTTCCCGGCTGGCTCTAATACATCTACACCTGGTACTGTTGTGGCACAAGCAGGTATTAGTTCAGGTGGTGCAGGAGACGTAAAGGTAGATTCTGCAGGCAACATTTTTGTACTTGACTATTACAATGGTGTAGTATTAAAATACCCTTCGGGTTCAAATGCAAGCACAGTTCCTGCTACGGTTGCCAGCGGTTTAAATTATCCTCAGCTTATGTATGTAGATAATGCTGACAACATATATGTAACAAACAGCGGTTCTGTGAATGTTATGTACTATCCGGTGGGAGATACAAACGGAACAGTTGTTGCAGCAGTAGGATTAAACTACCCTCAGGGTATTTATGTGGATGGTAGCAATAATATCTATGTATCAAACTCTATTAACGGTACCAATGACAATGTTATTAAATACCCGGCGGGTTCAAATGCAAGCACCACGGGTACAGTAGTAGCCCAAAACCTTGCCAGCCCTTGGGGTGTATCGGTTGATGGTAATGGTAGTTTGTATGTGGCAACTGCTGGTAATCCATATGTATTGGTATATCTTAATGGATCTTCTATTCCGCAAGATACTGTTGGTAATGGTGTATTATCAGGTCCTAACGGTATGTTTACCGATGCAAGCGGTAATATATATGTAGCTGATCCTAATCTTTCCAGTGTTGTTGAGTTTACCAATAATATTTTACTTACCGATACAGCAAAAACAAGCGGTCTTTGGTCAGCAAATGCTATTTCTTTCTCAGGTAACGTTGCAAGCACTTCTTCAGTTGCAATAGTTCCCCCGGCAGAAAGCGCCATAACCATTGGCACCTATGCAAGCAGTTATATGTTTAAAGGTATTACCGAAACCACCAGCGGCCATTATACTTTTGATACAACAAGTGTGGCAGGTTGCGACAGTACAGTTAACCTGTATTTAACCATGTATGCTAAACCGGCCGTTGCAAGTAAAGGTACATGCGCACCAACCGACCTAACCCTTGGCGGAACACCAACACCTGTACTTACACAGTGGATGCAAAATGGCAATTTAGTTGCGGTTGATACAGCCAAGTGGGATACCGGTACCGTTTTTGCACAAAGAAACGGAGCCAAGTTTTCATCATACCCTATAGCAATTGATACTGCCGGTAATGTATATGTAGGATTACGTAGCGGTGTTTACAAATATCATAAAGGAGCTACCGATACAACAAAAGGCTTGTTGGTTGCTACCAATAATCTTTCAGTTATAGGAGACATTAAGGTAGATATAAACGGTAATTTGTTTGTATTAGATGTGGACAATGATCAGATATATGAGTTCCCTACCGGGTATGATTCCACCACCACACCTAATGTAAGAGCGTATAACTATATTAATAACCCTAAATCAATATTTGTTGATAATGCCGATAACGTATACGTAACAGATGATAATTATGATGCGGTTGAATATTACCCGGCAGGTAGCGATTATAATACTAAACCATCAATAGTGGCGTATAAAGGCCTTGGGCAACCGGCTGGTGTATTTGTTGATAATGCCGGTAACCTGTTTGTTGGCGACAATTCTAATTATAATGTTACCGAGTTTCCAAGGGCGTCTAACAGTTCGACCGATGGTTCTGTTATAGCGTTTGACGAAATAAACAATGCTGATCAACTTGGTTCTATTGCGGTTGATGGCAACGGATATTTATATGTAGAAGCCGGGATTTATAATAATAGAGTAAATTTTGACAGTTCGGTAATATATGTATTTGCTCCGGGTTCTACTTCTACCAGCCATCCTATGGATAGCATAATGTTACCTGGCATGTTGAATAGCTATAACTTTGCTATGGATGCAAGTGGTAATATTTATGCAACCAGTACCGCCGGTAATAACTGGTATGCTAAAAAGTTTACCAATCAGGGCCCTAAGTATACAGCCACCAGTGCGGGTAGTTATACTGCAAAGGTTACTTCTTTCTCAGGTAGTACTACTGTAACTTCAAATGCAATTTATTTAGGTGCTGCCAGTGTAAGCAGTACTAATGCATCGGGTTGTGATAGTTACCCGTCACCAAGCGGTAAGTATAACTGGACAAGTAACGGAACTTATAAAGATACTATACTAAACAAAAGTGGTTGCGATAGTTTAATGACCATTAACCTTACTATTAACCACAGCAATACCGGCGATACAACCGCTGTAGCTTGCGATAGTTACAAATGGTATGGTACTAACTATACAAGTAGCACCAATGCACCAACCTATACTATTAAAAATAAAGCAGGTTGTGATAGTGTAATTACCCTTCACTTAACTATTAATACCAGCCCGGTTATTAATATTACCGGTGCCGATAGTATACCAAGTGGCGGAACCGATACACTGGTAGCACATGGTGGTACAACCTACAGCTGGACGGGTGGTGGAACTAAGGATACCTTATTGGTTATGCCTACAGGTAACACTACATATACTGTAACAGGTACTACCAACAATTGTACCAGTACAGCAACCTTTACCGTGAAGATAGAGATACTAACGGGTGTACAAGCAATTGCCGGTGGTGCCGATGTTAACCTGTATCCTAATCCTGCTAATACGTACGTAACTTTAAGCTTTAGTAATAAAGTAACTACAAACGCTACAATAAGTATTGTAACTGAAGCGGGGCAGGTAATTAGTACAAACAGTACATCTATCAACAACGGTAAAACCATGCCGATAGATATAAATAGCCTGGCAGTGGGTGTATACTTTGTAAAAATTAATACAGCAGGCCAAACCCAAGTGGTAAGGTTTGTAAAGAGTAAGTAATTTTTAGGTTCAGACTGAGATCTAGTTCTGAGTTATATGTAAAAAGCCCCGCAGCAATGCGGGGCTTTTTTATTGGTTCCTTTAAATAATTCTGCTGAAAATCAGCAATTAATAAAAATAATTAACCTGTTTTGTAAAATGTAACTTAAAAGTTACATATATTTGTGTAACCTAAAAGTTACATAATATGTCAGGATCTATTAAACACACATTTTACTACAACCACAAACCCGAAGTGGTGTGGGACTATTTAACAAAACCGGAATTGCTTGCGCAGTGGCTTATGCCGGGTGATATAAAACCTGTTGTGGAGCATAAGTTCGAAATGGTATCGAAACCAAAGTTAGAGATGAACCACGACGGTCACAACTATTGCGAAGTGCTGGAAGTTATTCCGTATAAAAAACTGGTGTATAGCTGGAAGGCAGGGCCTGAGCCGGGCAATATAACCCTGAACACTTTAGTGACCTGGACACTTACCCCCAAGGGCAGTGGCACTGAACTGCACTTATTGCATGAAGGATTCACCGCCGGAAACGAACTTCTTTTTGAAGGAATGAATGCGGGCTGGGTTAACCATGCCGCTAAAATTGAGAAACTATTAACTAACTAAATACAACCTAATAATTACACAACATGACAAAGACAATTAAACACACATTTTTTTATGCTCACAAGCCGGAAGCCGTATGGGAATATTTAACCAAGCCTGAATTAATGGCACAGTGGCTAATGCCCAGCGATTTTAAAGCTGAACTAGGGCACGATTTTAAATTCATTATTAAGCCGATGCCTGCTTTCAATTTCGATGGCATAATATATTGTAAGGTGCTTGAACTTGTGCCTAACAAAAGGCTTGTGTATACCTGGAAAGGTGGTCCCGAGCCGGGTACGTTAACTCTCGATTCGACTGTAGAGTGGACCCTGGTTGCTAAGGATAAGGGTACCGAGTTATTATTAGAACATAAGGGATTTGCAACCGATGAAGCTATGTTGCAAATATTCTCGGTAATGGATGCAGGCTGGAAACAGAATATTGCCAAGATAGATACACTGCTTAAACCTGCTACGGTATGACACCTATGCGCGCAGATGCCTTTCAGGCTATATCTGATGTTAACCGCAGGCAGATATTAAACCTGCTTACAAGGAACAGCTATACCATCAACTCGCTGGCTGAAAACTTTGAAATGAGCCGGCCTGCCGTATCGAAGCATATTAAAATACTATATGGTGCCGGTTTTATATCTATTGAAGATATTGGCCGTGAACGCTATTGTATTTTAAACCAGGATGGCTTTAAAGAGTTGCAAGGTTGGATAAATTTCTTCGATAAATTTTGGGAAACAAAACTTAAAAAATTAGAAAACCTATTAGATCAAAAAGCAAAAAATGAAAACAAAAAATGATTTCAGCAGTAGTATTACTGCCAAGATAAGCCCAAGTGAGGCTATCCAAAAAATCAACAATATACCCGGTTGGTGGGGTGTAACCTTTACAGGAAGCTCTGAGAAACAAGATGATGAATTTGTTGTAAAGATGAGTGGGGATTCTTTCTTTAACATGACTGTGAAAGAATTGATTCCCGGTAAAAAAGTGGTTTGGCTGGTTACCGATTGCAATATGCCATGGTACACCGATAAAGATAAAAATGAATGGACCAATACTAAACTAATTTTTGATCTTGTAGAAAACAATGGTGAAACCTTCCTGACTTTTACACATGAAGGCTTAACCCCCGATGTAGTATGCTATAAGGATTGTGAGTCGGGTTGGACCCACTGGATAAAGACAAGTTTATTCTCTTATTTAACAAAGGGAGAAGGTGTTTTCAGGCAACCAACAAAATAAAAAAAATATCATTAATTCTAAATTCAAATTATGAAGACAAAAAATGATTTCAGTTTAAGCATTACTGTAAATGCTTCGGCAAAAGATGCTATGAAAAGCATAAGCCACGTTGATAAATGGTGGGCAAAAAACTTTAAAGGGAAAGCAGCCAAACTAAATGATGAGTTCTCAGTACACTTTGGAGATACTTATGTGAATTTTAAAATATCTGAACTTATTCCGGAGAAGAAAATAGTGTGGCTTGTAACCGATTGCAATTTGGGCTGGATAAAAGATAAAAAGGAATGGAACGGCACCGAAGTTATTTATACACTCACCGAGAAGGGTGATAAAGCCCAGATAGATTTTGTGCACAAAGGACTAACCCCTGAAAGTGAATGTTATGAAAGCTGCAAACCCGGCTGGACAGGCCATTTGAAAGGGAGCCTGGTGAAGCTAATTAATGAGGGTAAGGGCTCTCCGGAGTAAAAGAGTTAATAGTAATTTGAATTAGTTGATTTGATACGTTGATGAAAACTGTATTGTTTTCATTTTCAAATCAACTCATTTTCAAATCATCAAATTCTTGTAGTTTTACAGTATGAATAAATACCTGATAGTATTTGGTGTGTTACTGTTGGCTGCATGTAACAGCAATGTAAAACGGCCCGATGATAACTTAATGATGACTCCGGGTGAGGCCAATAAAGTTATTTGGGTGTATGATTACGAAAAAGGAATACCTGTGCGTAACCGTCCCGTTAACCCCGATACACTCACTCCGCAGAAATTGCTTAACATTATTAACACCGATAAAATACATGCCGACTTTGTAAAAATATCGGGCGATACAATTTTTGTGGCGATAAAAGAGAGTACTTACCTTACCCAGCAAATTGGTACAGCAGGTGCGTATGATTTTATGAGTACTGCCACTTACACACTTACTGAGCTGAAGGGCATCCGTTATGTCAATTATGCTTTTGTCGAAGGCGACCATGCTCAGCCTGGTACACATAGCCGTAAGGATTTTCTGCGTTAATTATGAATTACATTTAGTATTTACTTGGTCTTGGCACAATTCTGTGCATCTATGTGTCAAGTCCTACCATCTTCTCTCCACACCTCACGTGCCAAGGCTTTATCTCTGGTAACCTCATCCTTAATCCTTCTCCTATAGGAGAAGGAACGTGCCGCGTTTCGCTCTCCTTCAGTAGAGGGCCGGTGAGGTCGCATTAGGGATTATTCGTACTCACTTATTCTCTATTGAACTCATGCAGGTTTCGCCGGTGTGCCAAATACCGGCATAACTATATGGTTTTATAATGAACATTTGTAATGGAAACCAGTTCATAAATAATGTTAACAGGCTGATTATGAAATGAGGTAAACCCTAGTTTTGTAACACAAACTTACTTTGTGAAAAGAGACCCTTTAGCATCTCTGCGACTGGCCGATTTTAGATTTTATTTAACGGCGCGCCTGCTTATGACCTTTGCTATACAAATGCAAAGTGTAGTAGTAGGCTGGCAGATATACCAATACACCAAAAACCCGTTGTGGTTGGGTATGATTGGCCTGACGGGGGCTATACCATTTTTAACATCGAGCCTTTATGCCGGGCATGTGGCCGATATTATAGAACGCAAAAAGATAATGATGTGGTCGACCTTTGTGCTGGTGTTATGCACAGGGTTGCTTTGTGGCTTTACGCTTAACAATGGTTTTGTTTTGCAGAATTACGGCGTGTGGCCCATATATGTTACCATATTTTTATCGGGTATTGCAAGGGCATTTGTTGGCCCTTCGTACTTTGCATTTATGTCGCAAATAGTTCCGCGGTCCGAATATTCAAACGCGGCTACATGGAGCAGTACTGCATGGCAAACGGGTGCTATTGGCGGCCCGGCATTGGGTGGGTTGCTATATGGCATATTAGGTATTACCAAAACCTATGCTATAGATGTGGTATTATTAGGCATAGCGCTGTTATGTGTGGTTGTTATTAAATCGAGGCCATTGCCACCCAGAGAGAAAAAAGAAAGCTTGTTTGAAAGCTTATCGAAGGGTGTAGTATTTGTATTTAAGAACCAGGAAATATTGGGTGCCTTGTCGCTCGATCTGTTTGCTGTGCTGTTTGGCGGTGCGGTTGCGCTTCTCCCCATATTTGCTGATAAAATATTAATGGTCGGTCCGATTGGGCTTGGTTTGTTAAGAGCTGCCCCTGCAGTAGGTGCTGTAATAATGGCAGCCATTATGGTATACAGACCACCATTGCATAATGCAGGGCGTAACCTGTTGTTTTGTGTTGCAGGTTTTGGTATTTGTATGATTCTGTTTGCTATATCTACCAATTTTTATTTATCGTTGTTTATATTGGCCCTTAGCGGCGCCTTTGATAGTGTGAGTGTAGTAATACGATCTACCATTGTGCAGTTAATGACACCTGATGAGATGCGCGGGCGTGTATCGGCAGTGAATAATATTTTTATAGGTTCATCTAACGAGATAGGGGAGTTTGAATCGGGTGTGGCAGCACGTATTATGCGACTGGTGCCATCGGTAATATTTGGTGGTACAATGACCATTATAGTTGTGGCATACACCGCTATAAAAGCAAAAAAACTACGAGCTTTACATTTAGAGACAAAGCAGTAACACGTAAACCACTCAACCATGACAAAAGCCAAAGGATTAAAGTTGTTTTTGGGAATGCTGGTTGCCAATACAGTTGGTATCAATGTCATATTCTTAACTGAGTATTTTGCCAGACATAGTGACCTACAATCATTTCTTAGTTTTTCTGACTTTATTTTGGTGCCTACTGCAATGGGTATTATATGTGCCCGTATTTGGCGTGATTTGCAGTTGACTAATAAGGAATACTTAGGGTATTCGGTACTAACTGCCTTATTAGGTATAGCCGGTAGCGCCATATTTTTAGGCGAAGGTGTTATATGTCTTCTCATTCTTTCTCCGTTATTATTCGGCTTAATAATTGGCGGTGCATTTGCAGGTAAGGCAATGTTTCGTAAGAATAACAATACCTTGAATGTTAGTGTAGTATTACTTATGGCTGTTTTATTTACAGTTGATACATTAACCAGTAAGCCTTATGAAGAAGAAGTAACGGATGTTATGGTAATTCATGCCAGCCCTGAAGAGGTATGGAAGCATGTAGCATCGTTCAGCCCTATAACTGAGCCACCGAATTATTTCTTATTTAAAATGGGCATGCCGAGCCCTGTGCAAAGTACGGTAGATGGGTATTACGAAGGCGCGCACCGCAAATGCATATTCAGTAATGGGTATGTGTTCGATGAGGTGATGACCACATTTAAACCTAATAAAAACCTGACCTTTGATATTACTAACCAACCCCGCGACCCGGAGATAATGGGGCACATTGATATTTTACGCGGACAGTTTCTGTTACACAACAATGGCGATGGTACCACTACATTAACAGGTAATAGCTGGTACAGGTTATATGTGGCACCTGCATGGTATTACAATATGTGGGCGCAGAGCATTACCAGCAATGTGCATATACGCGCCATGCAACACATTAAGCAACTGAGCGAAGCCAAATAACCATGTTCCGGGTTGCTGTAAAATACGTTGGGTTTTTAAAGCTTGTACCCTTATTGCCACAGGTATTCGAAAGCTGGCTGAAAATTGGATCATTGGTTGCAGCACCGCAAGTACTTACCGTAATAGATGAGATAGAAGCAGAAGTAGCGAAATGGGATGGAATAACGATTACCAACCACAAATACGGCGGTATACAGTTTAACCGCAATAATCGAGAGATTGGCCATATACATGGTAATGGTATGTTAGATATACCATTCACCCGTAAAATGAAGTTGCAATTTATAGAACAAGGTAAACTATTAGACCACCACACCATTAAAGACACAGGCTGGAGTAGTTTTGAAATACACTCATTAAAGGATAAAGACAAAGCAATAGAGTTGTTGCGGGAGTCGTATAAGTTGCGGCAGTAAGCCAATTGCTGGTTGGAATGCTCAAATAATCAAAAGGGTTAGTGTTGAATTGGTTTTGCATTATATGCGAAGAATGCAAGATATTCAGCTAATTGTACAACTAGTACCCCATCACCGATATATACTTTTGTATCAATTAAAGTGAATAGAACGACCAACAAGAAAAACGGTTATTTCATTTTACTAATTTTTTAACACTAAAAAAATAACAAAATGGGTAATTTACTTTATTTAATAGCGGTGATCTTGATCATCTTTTGGGTCCTGGGCTTTTTTGTGTATAGCGCAGGTGCAATAATTCACGTATTGCTGGTTATTGCAGTAATAGCTATATTATTAAGGCTTATACAAGGAAACGGAAAATAAACAGTTAAAATAAAAACAATTAAAAAAACAAAACATTATGGAATCAGGTAAAGTAGTATTAGGCGTGTTGGCAGGTGTTGCCACCGGAGCATTATTGGGTATATTGTTTGCACCCGATAAAGGCACTAAAACAAGGAAAAAAATAATGAGCAAAGGCGGTGATTTTGCTGATAGTATAAAAGAACAGGTTGAAGAACTTGTAGAAACTATCACCGAAAAGTACGAAGGTATGATGGCAGATACCGATAAGGTAGTTGCTAAGGTTAAAGATGGCCACGATCTATTGAAGAAGGAAACTAAGCACCTGCATCACAATAGCTAGGACTTATTTTCTTTTTTGTTTTTTGAACGAATAAAAAATAACGTTATGGAAACGAGTGCAACAGCCGTAGAGGCATTAATAGAAAAAGCTGAAGATTACAGCAAGACCACCATTGAGTTGATGAAGTTAAAAGCAATTGACAAATCTGCGGAGGTGGCTTCTTTTTTAGCGGTTCGATTAGTGATTTTTGTGGCTGTTGCATTATTTATTGTAATTATAAATATAGGCCTTGCTTTATGGATCGGCGATCTGTTAGGTAAAGCCTATTATGGTTTTTTTGTAATTGGCGGCGTCAATGCAATACTTGCTTTGCTGCTGTATGCTTTTCGCGATAAGTGGATTGGCGGCCCGTTAACGGAGTCTGTTATTACACAACTAATGAAACAAAAATCAGCATGAAAAAGCAAACCAAGGCCAGTGCTTTAAAAGAAGCCATTGTTTTATTAGAAACCAAACGTACCCTTGAACTTGAATTGCTGAAGGAGCAGGTGCAAAAGACCTATGAAAGCCTTAAGCCAATGAACCAGATCAAGTCTATGTTCCACAATGCTATAGAATCTCCTAAGTCGGAGAATAGTTTGTTAGATACAGCTATTGGTTTAACTACCGGTTACCTGTCGAAGAAAGTATTAACCGGCGGATCAATTAACCCTGTAACGCGTATTTTGGGTACACTTTTACAAGCTATTGTAACTAACGTTGCGTCGAAGCATTCAGGCCCAATTAAGGAAGCCGGCGGCGCTTTGTTAAGCCGTATTTTTAAGAATGGGCATCAGGCTAAAGAAAGCCTGGAGTAATATTATTCCGTAATTACTTTCTTACCCGCCACAAAATCTTTTAAATAAAAAGGTTCGTAATAAGCAACATCGCTAAAGGTTTTAGCTGCGAACATATCTTCGGCCATACGGCACATATTTAACGCCGAGGCACAAATATCATCTATCCAAATCTTACTGCTATCGTTGGCAAAAAGCTCGCGCATTTTTGGCATGCCATCGCCAAAAAATGCAATTGCTGCGTATTCACTAAACGAGATAGCATCTAATATTTTAGCCTGTACAGGTAATATTTCTTTACCTGTTGAATCAAACAAAGCTGTATACACTTCAAGTCGGCGGGCATCTACCATAGGGCAGTAAAGCACATCGTTACGATTAAGTTTTTCCGCGGCGCCCTGTGCCATAGCTTTAAGGGTAGGTACTGCAATAAGGGGTTTGTCAAGTGAATAGCATAGGCCTTTTACAGTGGCGGTACCAATACGCAAGCCTGTATATGAACCGGGTCCGGTTCCTACGGCAATAGCATCAAGGTCTTTGAATGATACGGATGCTTGCTCTAAAACTTCCTTAATGAATACGGTTATCTTTTCAGCGTGTACTTGCCCGTCGTTAGTTTCTTTAGCTGCAATAACCTTGCCATCTTTAGCAAGTGCAACCGAACATGCAGAGGTAGCGGTTTCTATGTTAAGGATGAGAGCCATAAAGTTCGTAAAGTTTATAAAGTTTGTAAAGTTAAAAGTTTGTAAGTCATTTGACTTTATGAACTTTCTACTTTATGAACTTTCTATTTCCCGTCTGGTGCGGTAAACACATCCAGCTTGTCAGTCTTTTGTACTGCCATGCCATCCTTTAATGCCGATGATACAGCAGAGTAAGGAGCATTAACTACTTCATCGCCGTCTTTCAGGCCGCTTTTTATTTCAATATCGTTAGCATCTTGTATACCGGTGGTAACAGTTACCTGTTTCACTTTACCTCCGTTGTAAACAAATACACACTCTACAATAGTATCTCTCTTGCCTGCGTTGTCATCTTTTACAGGTGCTTTCCTGTCTTCAGGGTCGCCGCCTTTATCACTTTTATCGCCCTTCTTACCTTTCTTATCAGCGTCAGCCAACATCTTCAGGGTGTCTTTAGGGCTGCGTGTGGTAACAGCTTCAATAGGTAACGAAAGTACATGCGATACATATTTCACCTGTATATCTGCAGTACACGACATGCCCGGTTTAAACGGAGCGTCGTTGGTACCTGAAGGCATAAGGTCGGTATAAGAAGAAGCAAGGATATGTATTTTAACCAAGAAGTTAGTAACCTGGTCAACTGAAGATGTACCGTTTGCCGCTACACTGGCTGCATTAGATACTTCACTTACTATAGCTTTAAACTTGCGGTTCAAAAAGGCATCAACCGATATATAAGCGGTGTCGCCGATCTTTACATTTACAATATCATTTTCATTCACGTTCACATCCGATTCCATATTCGAAAGGTCGGCTACGCTCATCATTACTGTACCCGCCATGGTAGCAGTACCTACAACTCGTTCGCCAAGCTTTACAGATAAACCTACCACTACGCCATCAATAGGCGAGAGGATGATGGTTTTGGTCAGGTTATCCTGTGCTTCTTTCATGTTTGCTTCGGCACTCTTTGAATTGTATTGAGCCGCATCAATATTATCCTGAGCTGCTTTTAAATTCGCTTCTGCAGTTTGGTATGCAGCTTTACTTGCATCTAAATCACTTTGTGCAATAGCGCCCTGGTCGAATAGTTTTTTATTACGGTTATAAATAGTGGTTTGGTTATCGAACTGGGCTTGTGAACTAGCCAGCTGTGCCTGTGCATTGGTAATGGCAGCTTTACTACTGTTGTATGCTGCTTCTGCCTGGTCGAATGCAGAACGGTATACATCCGGGAATATTTTGGCAAGCAGATCGCCTTTCTTCACACGTTGGCCTTCATGCACGGGTAGCTCTACAATCTCTCCCGATACGTCAGGGCTTATTTTTACAATGGTGGTAGGTTGTATATTACCATCTGATGAAACCGACTCGGTAATATTCTTGTACTGTACCTTTTCGGTTGTTACTTTAATGGCTGCACTGTTGCTGCACGATTTTAACATAAGCGTAAGGCATAAAGCCAAACACCCTGTTACTATGTAAATAATTATTTTTTTCATGGTAATGAAATGTCTATAGTTTCAGTGGCTTGCCCTGGTAATAATCGAGTACTTTAATTTTAAAAATGTAATTGTACTTAGCCTGCAACAGATCTGATTCGGCTTTGTTCAGGTTGGTTTGTGCAGTGTTATAATCGAGTGCGGTTGACATGCCCACATCAAATTTTGTTTTGGTATAGTTATATGCTTCGGTTAACGATGCTACCGATTTTTGTGTGGCATGGTACTTGCGCAATGCGCCCAATGCATCAGCATAAGCCTGTTGTATGTTCTTGCGTAAAGTCAGTTCGCTGTTCTCGTAATTATAGTAGTTGTTAAGTGCATTCAGCTTAGCATTGCGGTAAGCCATATTGGTTTGCAACCCATTCAGTATAGGAATGTTTAAACGGAAGCTAAACGACTTGTTAAAGTTATCTGCAATCTGTTGGTGGAAAGGCAATAGTGAGCCTTCGGTTTCGGTTGGCACTTGCAATATTACGGGTGAACCACCTACCAGTATGGTTTGTGTAGCGTAGCCCATTTGAGTTTCATAATCCGACCCTGAATAACCCGAACCCAAGGTGGCATTAAATGTAAGCTTCGGGTAAAGTGCACCTGCTGCTGCACCCCTTGCATATTCAGCGCTTTTCCATTTCAGTTCGGCGCTGTGTATATCGGGCATGGTGGTTAATGCTTTGTAATAAACCTGGTCGGGCCCGTCAATGGCAGGGTTGTCGGGTATGGTAATAATAGGTACAGCAATCTTAAAAAGCTGTACCGAATCAATATCTAATAATTGTGCGAGGCCTAATGTGGCCAGATCTAACTGGGTTTGTGCATTCACCTGGTTAACATCATCGTTAGCTTCCTGCGCTTGCACGTCTAATAAATTGCTGCGCGATAAGCTTCCGGCAGTAACCAGTTGTTGAGTATGTTCTACCTGTTGCAGGGTAACACGGTGTTGGTTGGTTGCCTCGGTAAGCAGTTCCTGGTCTAATAACACTTGCAGGTATGAGGCTGCAATATTTAAGGCTATGTTGTTCTTGCTTATTTCTACATCAAACTTGCTGGCTTCAAAAGCTGTTTTGTTTTGCTTTACCTGGTTAACGCTTTGTTCGCCGCCAAAAATGGTAAACTGCCCGCTTACATAATAGTCCTGCGATAGAACCTCGCTGGTAGCGAATGTATTCGTGAACGGATCGATGGTACGGCCATAGTTCCATGTGTTGGCTACATAACCATTAACGGTTGGCAAAAGATTGGCCTTGCTGCTGGTTACATTGTTCTCCGCTATATTTCTGCTTATTTCGCTTTGCTTAATGGTTAAGTTGTGCTGCCATGCATAGTTAATGCAATAGTCCAACGGCCAAGGTTGGCCAAGGGCCATGCTGCTGTCTTTTTGGGCATTGGTAATACCAAAACTTAGCAACAGTATTGCTATTAAATTCAGTTTGTTATGTATGTTTCTGAGCACGACTTTTTTTAACGCTGACAAAGATAGCAAATAACTGAAACGCCCCTATAGTAGTTCCACCTTCAGCCCTGCCATTTCAATATGGGTAACAGGGTCATACATCTGTATGGAATAGTAGGGTTCTATGGCAATCCATGTGCGGCAGCTAAGTGCCACATCGAACCGAAGGCTAAGGGTGCCCAGGTTAACAGGATCGGTTAGATTAAAATCGCCAATGCCATCTGCCGTACTTAATTGGGCGGCAAAAAAGCCGACTGATACACCTGCACCGGCACTAAGCCTGAATTTAGGCGATTCGGTAATGCGGTAATAAAGGTGGCAAGGTATATCTAGCGTTAGTACCTCAATGTTATAGGCAGTTGTATCAGGATAATAAGGGGCGACGGTTGATTGGTATATGTTGCCTGAGCAGTTAAACTTAATGGCTTCTAATCCCAGCGAAAAGAAAATGTGGTTACCAATTAGTTTTGATACATATTCGAACCCTAAATTGTAGGCTATGCCAAGTGTTACATGCCTGCTTATGTAACCCGATTTGGTTGTTTGTTCTAAAACACCTTGCATGCCCGAATTAAATGCCGCGGCTACCGAAACCTTAATAGCCAAATGTGCCGAATCTACCCGAAAGATACTATCGCGTTTGTGGTGAGCGGTGTCATATGCCACACCATAAAACGCCATAGGTTTAGGGCTGCTATCTTGTGCCTTGGCAAGAGATGTAATAATGAGAAGCCCAATGACGAGTATTTGTTTCACGGCAAATTTTTAATCTAGGTAAATATAAAAGAATAATGTGTAAAGAACCCAAACCCCTATGGGGGCTTTGAAGAAACGTTCAGTTGTTTAAGTATTTGGCAGCGCAGCGAGGAGTAAAAGCGGATAGCCCGACCCATCCCGAGCACTCGGGAGAGGGGAACGCCCAATATCTTGTCGAAATAATAGAAAAGGATAACCTTAATTCACTACATTTGGCTTAATACATTTAACCCTAAATAAAACCCCAATATGAAACGTAACGCAACAGCAAAATGGAATGGTTCAGTAAAAGAAGGTAAAGGATCACTTACCACCCAAAGCACCACATTAAATAACACACAATATTCATTCGGCAGCCGGTTCGAATCGGGTGTAGGTACTAACCCTGAAGAACTGATAGCTGCAGCACATTCAGGTTGCTTTACCATGAAGTTGAGCGCCGTGCTTGGCGAAGCTAAGTTTACACCAACATCTATTGAAACTACTTGTACCGTTGAACTTGATAATGGCGCTATTACCAGCTCGCACTTAGTTGTTAAAGCTAGCGTACCTGGTATTACTCCTGATGCTTTTAAGGCTGCTGCTGATAATGCTAAGGCTAACTGCCCTATATCAAGGGCTTTGAACACGAACATCTCTATGGAGGCTTCGTTAGTATAATTAAGAATTAAAAATTAAGAATTACGAATGGGCACTACTGACTGTAAAGGTTATGTTGAGCCCGTCGAAACATATTCATTAGTTTGTTTGGCTTTGGCACAGTCCTGTGCATCTATGTGTCATTGTCTGTAATCGTCACTCTTCACCTCACGTGCCGTTGCTTTGTGCAATGGTTTTTGCGTTAGGGATTATTCGTACTCACTTATTCTCTATTGAACTCATGCAGGCTTCGCCGGTGTAGCGGAAAGCCCGGAGTGAAGCGAGGACTTGTAGTATTGCGGGACCCGTCCCGAGTACTCGGGAGAGTGGAACGCCCAAGTTAAAAGGAATAGATTCTTCACTCTGTTCAGAATGACAATAAGCCCCTTTAGGGGTTTGGGGTATTTGGTAGATGCCCTACTTATAAAACATACGCTCCTGAAGCTTCTTTTTAAAGGCAGCACCAAGGGTAATCTGTTTAGGCTTGCCATTATCGGCCAATAAACCCTTAAGCGTAATAAGGTCGTGCTCCACTTCGTGTATAGCCTCGAGCGAAACAGCCTCGCCACGGTTTATCTGTATTAGTGATGAAGAGTTTGCTGTAAGATGTTCTATTTTGCAATTCATTAACGTGTACTTTTCACCGGTGCGCATCCAAACCTCTTTATTGCGCGGGTCTATTTCATCGGTGCTGACCATTAGAATATCGGTCAACTTAAGTTTTACTTTTTTGCTCGATTCGGCTATGTTGAACAATTCGTATTCTATTTTTTCAACCAATTGGTTATGCGCTTTTTCGAACGCAGCATAAAGCCTGTCTTTTAGTATGGGCTTAGGCACAATATCAATGGGCGATAGGTTAAGTGCGTCGCGGTATCTTTCATCTGACCCGGAGATAAATATTACCGGTTTGTTCTTTAATATCTGGGCAAGTGTAGTGCCATCCATCTTAGGCATTTGTATATCTAGCAGGCATAGGTCAAACTCAAGTATAGGTGCTTTAGCTAAAAACTCATTAGGGTCGGTAAAGGTTCCAATTAATTCAAGTAATGGCGAATCTTTACACATTTGCTGAAGTGTAGCAAGTATGGCGCTGTTATCATCTACGGCAATGGCTTTTAATTTCTTTAACATGGCGCGGTGGGGTTCAACTAAAGTTTAGTAGGCAATTCATTTAACACAAGCCAGTAAAGGCCCAGCTCGCTTATTTTTTTTGTAAAATCATCAAAGCCCAGTGGTTTTACTATATAGCTATTAGCGCCCAGGCTGTAACATGTTTTAATGTCGGGGTCTTCGGCCGAAGAGGTGAGTACCACAACAGGAATATGTTTGGTGCGCTCATCTGACTTTACTTTTTGCAATACTTCAATGCCGTTTATTTTAGGCATTTTAAGGTCGAGGAAAATAACCTTGGGTGACTTGGTAATGTCTCTTCCCTCGTATATTCCTTTACCAAAAATATAATCAAGCGCTTCAGCCCCGTCTTTTAAATGAATGAGGTTGTTGGCCAAGTTATTCTTTTTAAGTGCCCGTATAGCTAAAGCCGCATCATCCGGATTATCCTCTACAAGGATAATTTCTACTGCATCATTTATTGTCATAGCCGGAGTATTTATTTAATGTTATTTGTTGGTAATGCTACATAAAAGGTTGCACCTTTATTTTCTTCGGCTTCGGCCCAAACACGGCCGCCGTGGCGTGTTACAATGCGCTTAACCAATGCCAGGCCAATGCCGGTGCCTTCAAATTCTGTCATGCCATGCAGGCGTTGAAATACGCCAAAAAGTTTATCGTAATAAGCCATATCGAAGCCTACGCCATTATCCTTTACTACATAAATATTCTCCCCGTTTTTGTTGTAGGAGCTTATATCAATTTGCGGATTTACTGCTTTGGCCGAGTACTTAATAGCATTCGAAATAAGGTTGGTAAGTATAACGCCCATTAAATTGTAATCGGCAACAATGGGTAGCAGATCATTTATAATAATGGTTGCTTTTACCGGGCTGTGTAAAGATGCTTTTACTATATCTAAACTCGCCTTTGCAAGTTCAGTCATTTTAATGCGACGGAGATTCAATTCTTTTTTTCCCATACGCGAGAATGCCAACAGGTCGTCAATAAGCTGACTCATTCTTTCTGCATTGGTCGATACGGCATTCATCATTTGCAGGGCATCTGCGTCAAGGGCGGTGCCATAATCTTCCTGCAATATTTTGGTGTAGCTGCGTATGGCCCGTAATGGCGCCCGCAAATCGTGCGATACGGAATAACTAAAGGCCTCTAGTTCGCTGTTGGCCAGTTTCTGCTCGCCTAAGCTCAGGTTAAGTTCTTGGTTGAGTTGGTTTATCTGCTCCTCAACTTCTTTCATAAATGTAACATCATGCAATATGCAGAGGAAGCGATTTTTTCCTTGAATTTCAAATGGCTCAACCGAAAAAATAGTGTCTACTCTATGCCCTTTCTTATTGATACATGCAACCTCTTCATTTTTTAAATATCCCTGTTCTTTTAATTTACCAAAAGATATTTGTTGTGTTTCGGCCGATACCATTCCCAGTTCATCAGCTGTTGTACCAATTGCTTCTTTACGGGTATAGCCCAAGGTGCTTTGAAAACTTTTGTTTACTTCAATAAATTTACCCGATTCAATATCTACAATAGCCATGCCCGAAGGAGATGCGTTGAATATTTTGGCTAAGCCTACCTGTGTCCTTTCAAGCGATTTGGCTAACCCTTCCGCCTTTTTCTTTTCAGTAAGGTCGTGAGTTATATTTGAAAACCCGACCACCTCATTGTCTCCATTATGTATAGCGGTAATAACAATGTTGCCCCAAAAACGTGTTCCGTTCTTTTTAACTCTCCATCCTTCATTAACAGCCCTTCCTTTTTTCGTGGCTTCATCCAGTAGGGTTTGTGGAAGCTTTCTCTTTGTATCTTCTTCGGTATAAAATGTGGCAATGTTCTTACCAATTATCTCTTCTGCTTTATACCCCTTTATCTTTTCAACTCCTTTGTTCCAGTTCATTATAGTACCATTCGTATCCAGCAGTGTTATATCATAATCTTCAATCTCTTCTATCATCTTTTTGTAACTTTCGTTGCTCTTGCTGAGCTCCTGAGCCTCAAAGAGCGCTTTTTGCAGGTTTACTTCATATCGCTTCTTCTCTGTAAGGTCGCGTGTTACTTTCGAAAAACCAATTACGTTTTTATTTTCATCGTGTATGGCGGTTAATAAAACACTTGCCCAAAAACGAACACCATTCTTTTTGAGCCTCCAACCTTCGTTAAGGGCTTTACCTTTTGTGGCGGCTTCTTTTAGTAATTGCTGCGGTAGTTTTTTAACGTTTTCTTCTTTGGCATAAAACAGGCTGAAGTTTTTGCCGATTATTTCTTCGGCCTTGTAGCCCTTAATTTTTTCAGCGCCCTTGTTCCAGTTCACTACATTGCCTTTCGGGTCGAGCAATAGAATGGCGTAGTCTTCAATTTCCTCCAGCATTGAGCCGTAAAGGTTATCGGTGTTTGTCATGGTTGGTTTAATTAAAAAAAATAGTTTCCGGGCTCCTCTTCCCGGTTACTGTTGTCTTTTTTACTATGTTAAAACAAGTATATACTACAATCAAACAAAATAGTTTTCCTATTTCATCGGGTTTGGCGCTCGCAATAAATCCTGTAGTATTTAGGGTGGTATGCCAAACTTATTACGAAGATATAATTAATATGCTCGCACAAGTCAACTTAGCAAGTTTACGGTTGGCTGCTGCTTATTTATTCCTTCGGCATTGCAATAAAATCGCTCTGCTTACAGTCGAGGTGCAGTATCAGCTTATCTAAGTAATCCATGGTAAGATTTACTTTGCCTTGTTCCAATCGCCAAACGTATTGCCTGTCCACTTCAAGTAAGTGGCCTAATTCCTGCAAGGTCATTTTTTTCTTTTTCCTACTCAATTTAATTATCCGGCCAATAATTTCTTTTGAGGGTATTTGAGCAGTCATGATGATGCAAAGGAATAACATAGCTGCGATATAAACGTAGCCTTCAGAAAGCTACATGCTTCAGAATGAATTAGTTTCATGATAAGAGGACAGAAGTACTGGTTACGAAAACCGAAACCTACGGTAAGGCAAACCCTTATTTATTGGGATTATGAAACTTAGATACTCAAAGGTATGCTTATAAAGCTACAATAACGCGTAATAGTAATTATACTAGCGCGATATCATCATCTTCTTAAATGTGGTCTCATCTTTTTCGGTCGTGAGCTGCACCAAATAAAAACCATTAGGCAAATCAGCAGTACTTATTCTGTTGCCCGAAAAATGATCGGCAGTATAAAGCACTCGTCCATCTTCACCTAATATGCGCAAGGTAACGTTGTGCATTTCGGCAGATAAGTAAACCTCGTTGCGGGCAGGGTTAGGATAAAGCGTAATATCGGTTGGTGTGGTATTAAGTGTTTCGATAGATGCAGGGCCTTTTGGTGAACCTACTAAAGGGCGCACCATAGCTGTTCCGTTATAGGTAGAATTATACCAAACAAGAGGCTTTGCATATGGGTTCTCACAATAAAATATTTGGTTCTGATGGTTTTGGTTAAACTCAAAGCCAATATTTATAGAATCGCCTTGGGTTAACTCCCAGCCTACGTAAAATTTACCTGCTGGCATAGACTTAGGTTTTCTGAATTTGTAAACAGCAAATTGGTCAATGCCATCGGCCGGGTAAATAGGGTTTTGTATGGTGTCATCTACATATACTGTGTCGCCTGGGGCACCACCCTTGTCGTTCCATACAATTAATTTAAAGGTATAGTTCTTGGCATTTACCCAGTCGTAGTCGATGTAAATTTGCATACCAAAAATAGTATCGGCTTTGTTTAATGAGAACTGGAAAGCCTGGTAAAAAGGAACTGTACCGCCACCAACACTGTTATATCCGTTTACATAATATGCAGCTTCAGGGCAGCCATTATCGTAAGCATAATAGTTGTCAAACACCTGGTTAAAACGCAGGGTGTCGTTCCACAGGTCGAAATCGCCTAAATTTTGTAAGCTGTGAGTAATGGTAAAAGTTGTCGGCCCGGTAAGCGATGCAGGGAAATTGAGCGTTTTAAGAGCTGGGTCGGCATGCTGCGGGTACTTATTATACCCTGAGTCAACAAATGGCCAAAGGTTATAGGCACCACCTAAATATGTAGTTGTCGGGGCTGTATTTATTGTATAATTATATGTTTCATTTACAATATTGTGCGATGTTGGGTTTCCTCCTGCACTGGCTTTATTGTTTCGTTCAAATAAATGCATGGGTGTGCTGCGCCAGTCGGTTAATTGGTATTGTTCCCATGGTTCTGCTGTGTAGTTAGCCAGCATGCTTGGCGCATCATAAACAAATGTTACATCGTTTTGGGTAGTATCGGCATAGCTGCGGTGTGCATTCAGGTAAACTTCGTCAATGCTCCAATGGTCGGCACCGGCAGGCGATGAGTAATTCATGAACCTGAATTGAAAACCGCTGGTCATATATGCCAGTTTGGTGCTATCGAATGGTATCATTACACGGTGAAAAACAGTATCGGTATCTGCGGTTGGGGTATAACCCTCATGCGCCCAAACGGTGTGCCAGTTCAATTGCCCTGCAGCGCGGAACTGCAATTGTAATGTGTCGTTCGTGTTCGGGAAATAGCCCAACGAACTGCGCCCGTTGCCATCAACTCCAAAATAACTACCTGCCTGGTAGTAAAAACTGAAATAAATAGAATCGTTAAGTGTATAATTACCAACTTTTGGTTTAGGTAGTGCCCAGTTAATTGGCTTCGATGTTAAAAAATCGGCTGTATCGGCACCGTAAGGAGATAGGGCAGGCTTATATGGTAACCCAACAGAATCTAATCCATCGAAAGTAGCTACACCTAGGGTATAAGGGCATACGGCCATGTTATAGTTTACGTATACATTACGGTCAACCCAATGGCCGGTATCGGGGTAAGGGCCGGGCTTCGAAAAATCATCTAAAAAGGGTAGGGTATCCATGCTCATCGACATGGCTTTTTTTATGTGTGGTTGCGCTGCTAATTGCTTAGCGGCTTGCATAACCACAGGGTTGCTGTGCAATGGCGCTAAATGGTCGTGGTGACCCGGGTCAAGCTGCTGTGCCGCAAGGCTTAATGGTAGTATAAAAAGTAAAACGAGTCGTGTTATTTTGTACATAGTTTATTGCAAACAGTTGCGAATATACCAATGATAACGGAAATTTGGCTTTGTTATTTTATGGGTGCGAATAAATCAATTACGAATTAAAAATTACGAATTACGAAGGTATACCGTCATTACGAGGAACGAAGTCGCTTCCCATAAAAAAAACATGTGATCCCGACAGTTTGTGGCGGGGCAATCTTACCCAATACCCCAACCACTAAAGGGTATTATTGTAATTCTGAACGCATTGAAGAATCTATTTAGTTTACCCCCAACCCCTAAAGGGGCTTTAAAACAATTAGGCAGGATTTCTCATTCCGCTATGCTTCATTCGAAATGACAAGGATTCGTTATTTTTGGAGAAGAAAGTGGCGGCGAAGCCGTCCCCTTTCTTAAAGGACTCCACAAAAATGTGGTGACTATAATTTTAGGATGAATTATTCTTTGTTTCCTAAAAACCTGTATAAGCCACTTAAAAGAACCTTTTGTTTAGGGCTAATTATAATAGCAACATTGTTTGCTATAGGTTTATCAACTCCAACTTGGGTAAGCATTTTAGAAAAAGCTGTATCACCAATTAAAACACCTGCAAAATCATTGCGTTTCAATTGAATCATATTACCAAAAAAGTGATCTGTCTCTATCTTTCTCGAATTAGGAAAAATAGCTATAATATTTTGCTTAGGCACTTGGTACTTAGTAATAAGCCCTTGAAAATAAACATCAATCGCTCCATAGCAAGTCAGGCAATCGCTTGTGTTGAAACCCGAAATAAACAGGTTGGCAGTAGTGTCAACAACGCAATTATGCTCTTTAAGGTATGTATATATGCTAATTGGTACTTGCTCTTTTTTTTGCTCGGGGTTAAGGCTACAGGCAGAAAAAGAGAAGATTAACAAAACATAGTAAAGATTATTTTTCCTGAGTAAATTCATAGGTTTTAATATAGTAATAATCACCGGTGCGTGTAAATGAAACAACTTTATCATCTCCGGCCAAATTTGTATATGAACTATGTGAAGGGAATTCATTCTCACTTAATAGTTTTCCTGAGTTAAGATCATAAGCACTTACACGAAAAGCGTTTCCGCCTAATATAGGTAAGCGATTTACCCAGGTAGTGTAATAAAAAACATTATCGAATTTTTTGCTCCAGGCATAGTCCGCAACATTGTTACTGTCTTTTGCCTGTGCAATAGTATCGGCATACATAGTGGCGTTTTTTAAGTTGTAAATGTGTTTACCATTGCAAACAAAAAAATCAGTATTGTGGAATGTATAATAAGTGAGATAATCTCCTATTGCCTGCACTCCATTTTTTAAAAATTCAGGGTTGTAGGGTACCTTAATAGTATCTTTTAGTACGCAGGTGGTATCGGTAAATACAAACTTGCCAACCATAACCGGCTTCTGCCAAATATTTGGGTTTAATGAAATAACCTCAGTATATAACGTGTCTTTATTTACAATGAAACCATCATCTAAGAAAATATTTAATGCAGCACCATCGGTGTTGACAACGGGTATAGTGCTTATGTTATACCATTTTAAAATATTTAAATTACTGTCAAGTTTAACCATTGTCCAATGCCATCCACCTGATGTGCCATGAAATGGTGGTAAAGTATCAGAACTATCTACGGGGAAATAGTGCATCTCTAAAAAATTAATAGCCAGGTATATGTTCTTTTTCTTATCCATATTAAAACTTCGGGTTATCGTATAAATGGGATGGTCTGCCTCTTTGGCTCTCGCTTCAGCGTAAGATAAATATATATATCGAAGCTTAGGATTGGTGTAAGAATTGGTTATGGTCTGGTATTTTTCAAACAATTCTTTTTCATTGAAGCAGCTATTGTCAAATTTCTTCACAACCTTACCTGTTCGTATATTGTATTCAATCAATTGGCTACGATTGATCACGCACAACAATATGGTATCGTTCAAAAGTTTATAGTCCGAAGGCTTTTGGAGTATGGTTGAAAGAGAATCTTCCTGCACACGGCAACTATCTATACGTTTTAATTGTAATTTGCCGGAGAAAGAAGTATGGCAGCCCGAAAGAACGAGCTGCCACAGTATTAATGCAAAAACTATTAAATCTTTAACTTTATTGATTTTGCGCATTCTTGTCAACTATAAAATCACCTGTTTGTGTGTTTCCTGATGCATCGGTTGATACGTTAGTCGCGGTACCCTTAAACATGGGTGGTAATCCTGGTGTGTTAATTTGATTTGGAAATACAGGCATAGAACTTACTCCTTTAATAGTCTGTGGGACAACATTTGTAATTAAGAAATCATTACCAGTTGAATTTCCAATGTGATAAGCACCGTGAGTAGCACCACCTGCATGGACGATTACTGCGCATAACCCTTTTACAGTTAAGCAGCAATTGGTTTGATTGAAATCAGGTGAGCCTTCAGGTAAATTGGTACCGCAAACTATTTTGAAAACACCAGTCCATTGTTCAACATTAGATGTTTCAATTTCGTGCTGATTTACAAATAGCTTTTTGTACAATTCAGGGCTGGCAGCTTGTATTAAATCTCTTGAATTTGAATAAAGCCCTGCTTGAGCTACCTGTGATTCAGGGTTTGTGTTGGTTGTTACCAACGCTTGTTTGGTGCAGCCGAGTGCGCACACAGAAAGGCCAATGATTAATACCTTAATCGGTTTTTTCATAAAAAATTAGAATTTGTGGTTAGTGGTTTATTTAATAACGGCGCAAACATAAAAAATATATTAATCGATTTAGTATGGCTTTGTAGAAACTTTAAAAATAAAGATGTAAGGGTTTGATTTCCAGTGTTTAATTTATTTAGGAATGTTTAATATGGATTTTGAATGACCTCTCAACGCGAAATACCATTACACAAAAGTATCGGCACGTGAGGTGATAAGTGTTGATGATAGATACTTGACACATAGATGCACAGAACTGTGCCAAAATCACTTAATACTATTGCGAAGTATAAATACATCCAATGCAATTAGTGATATACAATTTCAAAAAATAACTAATTTTATATCCTTAACTAAAACGGTTGGTAATGAAAACAATGAGAGCATTTTTATTTATGGCCCTGTTAGGCATGTTCGTTAGTCCGGTTATAGGTGGTGGCCACAAACCCGAAGACCCATTAGAAGGCTGGGTGCAGGGCAACCCCGATGCAGCTAAGGCGCTGGGCGAATGGGCAAAAAGCAATAAAAAAGCAGCCGAATACATATTTCAGTGGGATGCCAGTAACCCCGACCGTTCGCAAGAACTGGTTACCTGGGCAGTTAACAACCCATCAGAACATTTAGGTAAGTTCCACCGCCAGCATAAAGACTGGCCTGAGTTAGATGAGATTGAAAAACATCACAAATCGGCGACCGAAGACTTTTTAGTTTGGTGCCGTAATTACCCCGATGCGGCACGTTCGTTAATGGCACATTCGGGTGCACTTAGCTGGTTTGGCGACCACTTAAAGAAGGAAGCCAAACGTATGGAAAAGGCTGAGTAATAAAAAGCTGATTTTGTAAGAATACTATATTTACCGCTACTAATTGATATAAACACATGGAACAGGCCGAGGTAATTAATGCTGAAACACGTTATTCGTACGGATCGTTTTGGAGGAGGCTTGCAGCTTATGCTATAGATGGCAGTATTATTAGCCTTATTATGGTCCCTGTTGCAGTTATGTATGTTAAGGGATCGGGCCTGTGGGATCTGATACTTGCCTTTCAAACAGCAAAAAAATCGGGCTTTCAAATGGACGAGAGTGGCATGGGTATAATGGTGCTGTTAGGTTCGTTTGTGCAAACCATTGTAATTATAAGTACCTGTAGTTTAATTGTACATATTCTGTATTATTCAATATGGGAATCGTCGAAATACCAGGGTACACCGGGTAAAATGGTATCGCACCTAAAAGTGGTTGACGAAAACGGACAACGACTTGGCTTTTTACAAGCATTGGCACGTAACTTTCTTAAAATACTTTCGGGCGCTATACTATGCATAGGCTATATAATGATATTCGTTACTGAAAAACGCCAATCGCTGCATGATAAAATATCGGGCTGCTACGTTTTAAAAACATCATTTGAAGTACCGCATATGCAAGGTGTGGAGTATGCAGGTTTTTGGCGCAGGTTTTTGGCTTTTTTATTAGATATTATTTTAATAAGCCTTCTTATTTCACCGCTTAAAATGTTTGTATTAACAGGTGGTCAAAGTATGTGGGATATATGGATGCATAATATTAAATTCCCGAATGACCCTATGATGCCATCGATTGATGAACTGATACGCGAAGCATGGATAGGCTTGGTTACTTCATTGCTTACCATTTTCTATTTTGCTTCATTCGAATCATCAAGGTTTCAGGCAACACCGGGCAAAATTGCTATTGGCATACGCGTTACCGATACCTTGGGCCAGCGTTTAAGTTTTTGGAGGGCAGCAGGCCGTTATATGGCTAAATATATATCTAACTGCACTTTATTAATAGGCTACATTATGGCAGGCTTTACCCCAAAGGCACAGGCTTTGCATGATGAGTTGGCCGATACCTTGGTGGTTAAGAGCCAGGTACCAAAGGCTTAATTCAATTAAAAATTAAGAATTGCGAAGCAATCAGGACTTCGAAAAGAATAAAGCATGCCAAGATTAATGCCACTGCATAAAGGTATATATGCACTCGTAATAGGTATATTTTTAATTGGCTGTGCGGCATTTATAGTTGTAGAGCAATTTATAAACAACATTTTTGTTACCAAGCCAATATCAATTGCATTTGTAATATACTTTGTGGTAAGGGGTGGCTTATCGTTACTAAAGTATTTCAGAACAAGGGGAATTAAACCGCAAGATATTTCTGAACCCCCAATAAATTAAACGTCCGTCTGAGTTTGTCGAAGACCTTCCGTTATATAATGAATATGTTTCGACAGGCTCAACATGACATCGGTTTACCCCCAACCCCCTAAAGGGGGCAAAAGAACACTCGTGTAGTAAAGCCCCTTTAGGGGTTTGGGGTAGACGGCGACCTCACGGCTAAAGCCAATACCTACCTATTATTAATAACCCCAGACTTAAGTCTGGGGTTAAGTTAGTACAGCGCTATAGGGCTTTAGCCATGAATTCGTACCTTTGAAAGATGAGAACTACTTTGCTTTCAATATTACTTTCTATACTGATTTTTTCTTGTCGAAATACTGGTACGCAAATGGAGGTATATACCTACGCCGACTCCTTGGTTAACCAGTATGATACCAATAAATATAAGACAGTATCTATTGCTCCAGGGGAAAAGATTCTTTGGCGGAGAGGTCTTTGTCTTAAGGCAACAGAAGCCTCGGTTATATTTATACCAGGTGCTGTTTTCCTCCATAATATTCCTATTGGTCAGGCCCTTCAATCATCTGACAGTAATCTTGTAATGGAGTTTATGGCAAGACCACAGGTGGGTGACACATCGCTTCCTGATTTTAAAGTGCATTTAAAAAAGGGAGCCACTTTGAAAATAAATAGGAATACAGAAGTCATTCTTACCAAAGAAGATAATCCCGGAGAGAAAAATAGAGTGTTTATAATTGAGGAAGGTCAATTAGAAACAGATATTCACCATAAGTAGTTTTTGGGAGTAGGTAAAAAAAGCAGGCCTGTAACCCCCAACCCCCTAAAGGGGGCAAAAGAACTCCCGTGTATTAAAGCCCCTTTAGGGGTTTGGGGTAAAAGAATTATTAAGTAAGAGAGTAAAAAAAAGCAGGCGTGTAAGCCCCAACCCCCTAAAGGGGGCAAAAGAACTCCCGTGTATTAAAGCCCCTTTAGGGGTTTGGGGTAACAGAATTATTAAGTAAGAGAGTAAAAAAAAGCAGGCCTGTAAGCCCCAACCCCCTAAAGGGGGCAAAAGAACTCCCGTGTATTAAAGCCCCTTTAGGGGTTTGGGTAAAAGAACTATTAAGTAAGAGGGTAAAAAAAGCAGGCCTGTAAGCCGGATTCTGTGAACCCTTTCGGGCACTTCTATCATTTATCTGGGCAGGGCATTGCTACCCTTGCTCTTGCAGCCTACCCACCATGTTGGGCGAGCAGCCCTCAAGCCATGGCATATTTGGCCTTGCAACACCCGGGGTTTATCACTTCTGTTGTTACCAACAAAAATCGTGAGCTCTTACCTCGCGTTTTCACCCTTACCCTTTGCGGTAAACGCTAGGGCGGTATATTCTCTGCGACACTGTCCATTACCGGTATTTACTACCGGTCTCCCTCGTATTCTGGGGGCGGGTCGCTCTATGTTGTCCGGACTTTCCTTCCTGTATTGCTACAGAACGATAGAACGGCCTGCTTTGGTGCAAAATTAGTAAAAAAGTGCTTAGCTGTTCGTCATTGCGAGGAGCGAAGCAATCTCAGTATTTAATTCATTGGGCGTTCCCCTCGTGCCTCGGGTCGGGCTATACGCTGCAAGTCCTCGCTATGCTCCGGGCTTTTCGCTGCTATCCCTAACGCAGAAAGACATGGCACGTGAGGTGAATAGAAGTGATGATAGGAATAGACACATAGATGCACAGAACTATTCGTACTTGTTTGTTTATTAAGGAACTCATGCAGGCTTCGCGGTGTGCCAAAGCCAAGTAATATAGTTGAATTTGAAGGAGCATTTTATTGTCCATTTCTCGTTAATAACTCATGTTTAGGGCACAAAAATTAAGGTGGTGTTTAGCTATCTTTGCGCATTAAGTTTTTGACACGAATTACACCAATTATAATTCGTGAAATTAGTGTCTGACAATTAAAAGAGAATGAGCAAGTTGCGTGTAGGCATATTTTTCGGAGGGTATTCGCGGGAGCGGGAAGTATCGTTTGCAGGTGGAAGAACCGTTTACGATAACCTGAACAAATCGTTATTTGAACCTGTACCGATTTTTGTGGACAGCTTTGGCAATTTTGTAATATTGGACTGGAAATATATTTACAAAGGCAGCATACGCGATTTTTACCCGCCCGTAGAATATTTGCCGGCTACACCACACCATTACCAGGTATATGCCGAATCGTTAAAGGATGGGGAAGATAAGCTGGCTGTTAAAATGCTGCAAAAACTGGGCAAGCCGGTAAAAGCCGAAGAACTTAAGAACCATATTGACTTTGCCTTTTTGTGCCTGCATGGTGCAGGGGGCGAAGATGGCAGCATACAGGGCCTGCTCGATTATATGAAGATACCCTATTCGGGTTCGGGCGTATTTTCGTCGGCATTGGGTATGAACAAAGCCATACAACGTAACTGGATGTACGAAGCGGGCCTGCCCGTTCCGGCATACAGAATTGTTAAGCGTGAAGAAGGTTTTGAAACCAGTACGATTAAGAAATTATACGAAGAGGTTAAGAAAACAGTTGGTATGCCATGCGTTATTAAGCCTGCCAATCAAGGCTCATCGATAGGTGCAACGGTATTAATGCAAACCGATTACGATTCGTTTGAAAATGCGGTGCTGAAAGCTTTCTTTTTAACCAAGCTTACGCATGCAGCATGGACTAAGATGAACCGTGAAGCACAGGTTGATTACGTGCGCCACCTGAGTGATATACGCGAAGGCTTGGGTTTTCCGCTGGCATTACGCCAAAGTGGGTACAACAGCATTGTATTACACCCGGAAGAATTATTGAAGAAACTTACCGCGCAGTTTAGTAAGAGTGGTGAACATATTATACTCGAGGCTTTCGACGGAGAAAGTGAAGTGATAATAGAAAGCTTTTTGCGTGGCAAAGAGTTTTCGTGCATTGTAATACAAGATGAAAGCGGCAGGCCTATTGCATTGCCACCGACCGAAATACGCAAAGGACAAGAACTGTTCGATTACCGTTCGAAATACTTACCGGGCTTATCGCGAAAGATCACTCCGATAGACTTGCCTGAAGAACATATTAAACAGATAGCAGATGCCTGTTGCAGTTTATTCAGCAGTATGCACTTTAATGTATATGCCCGTATTGATGGTTTTATAACCGACGAGAACAAAATATTTTTAAATGATCCGAACACTACTTCGGGTATGTTGCCCTCGTCGTTCTTCTTTCACCAGGCAGCCGAAATTGGTTTGAACCCTTCACGCTTCCTTACTTATATCATTCGTGTATCCTTACAAGAAAGGGTAGAGGCGAGCAAGAACAATCCGCGTTACAACGAACTGTTGCACCGTGTTGATACATTGATTGGTGAAGACAAACAAAAAGGTTCGAATAAAAAGAAGATAGCTGTAATACTCGGCGGTTATTCATCAGAACGACATATATCAGTTGAAAGCGGACGGAACATTTACGAGAAGCTGGCATCATCGAGCCAATATGAACCGATACCTGTGTTTTTAGCAGGCAAAGCAGGTAACTATTCGCTTTACCAGATACCTATTAACATATTGCTGAAAGATAATGCGGACGATATACGCGAGAAGATTGAGAATTTTAAAATTCACCCCTATATAAAACGTGTGCAGCAGCAATGCGAAAGCATTACTGAAAAATATTCAACAGGCAATAGTTTAACACCGCCTCGCAAACTTACCTATGCCCAACTGGCTAAGGAAGTAGATGGTGTGTTTATTGCTCTGCATGGTCGCCCGGGCGAAGATGGACAGGTACAAATAGAGTTGAGCAAAGTTGGTTTGCCATTCAACGGATCGTCAGCGGCAACATCGGCTATTACCATAAATAAATACGAGACCAACAATATTTTACGCCACAATGGCCTGTTGGTGCCCGATGATATTGTAATTACGCACGAGGAGTGTAAGAAAGATACTAAAGCTTTATTCAAGAAGTTGTCAACCAAGCTGGGTGTGCCATTTATAGCCAAACCAATTGATGACGGTTGCAGTTCGGCAGTGCGTAAGATAGATACCCTGCAAGAGTTTGAAGCTTTTGTAAAGTTGATATTCCGCCCTGAAGAAAAGAAAGATGCAAAGGCGGCTGAGATATTGAAGATAAAACAGAACGAAGAGTTTCCGCAGAAGAACGCATTTTTGGCAGAAGAGATGATAAGCAAAAAAGGCGCCCAGCATTTGTTAGAAATAACAGGCGGACTGCTTACACACCATAACGGCAAGAGTAAGACCTACGAAATATTTGAAGCTTCGGAAGCATTATCGGAAGGGGCTGTATTATCGTTAGAAGAAAAGTTTTTAGCAGGGGAGGGGCAGAACATTACTCCGGCCCGTTATGCAGTTAACCCCAAGCAAAGGCAAGCCATATCAGATAAAGTAAAGGCCGAGCTTAAACGCGCGGCCCTGTTGCTGAATATTGAGGGCTATGCCCGTATAGATGCGTTTGTGCGTGTGTATAAGAACGGTAAAGTGGAAGTAGTATTTATAGAGGTGAACTCGTTACCGGGTATGACGCCGGCTACTTGCATTTTTCACCAAACCGCAATTAACGGTTACACACCATTTGGTTTTATAGATGCCATTTTAAAATATAGTTTTACAAAAAAGTAATTTGATAGTTTGGAGATTAGTCAATTTGAAAATAAAATACAAATTAGCACACAATGTATAACATCATCAAATCTTCAAATTATTAAATCATCAAATTAGCATAATGGGAGAGTTTAAAGAGTTTATAAAAAGTAAGACATTCTTTATTAACCTGGCAATAGCTGTGGTGTTACTGGCTGTTGTATTTGGTGGTGCAAGCAGTTTTTTAAGTTGGTATACCCGCCATGGCGAATACATTGTATTACCTGACCTGACCAAACAATCATTGAAAGATGTAAAAGGTTTATTGAAAGAAAAAGAATTAAATTATGTGATAATTGATTCATCGTACGATGAAAAACTGCCACCGCAAACGGTAATTAACCAAATACCATACAAAGGAGCACACGTTAAAAAGGATCGTAACATCTATTTATACATTACAACTGCAGTAGCACCTTTGGTAGAATTACCACCAAGCATTTTCGAAGCATCGTTTGAGCGTGCTAAACTGGTATTACAACAACAAGGCTTTAAAATTGGCAGCATTAGCACCAAGACCGACATTTGCGTTGGCTGCGTATTAGAAATACGTTACAAAGGCAAATTAATGTCTCCCGGCGATAAACTGGCTGTAGGCTCTCGCCTCGATCTTACCCTCGGTAAAAGCAATAACGCCGACGAAGGCGACGGGCAGTAGGTTCAGTATTATTGCCGTCTGCTTTAGCTGACGGAAAAGTACACAACAATAAATAAGGCTTCAGCCTAAAATAGATTGATTTATTAAGAAGCACTTTTTTGGCTAAAGCCAAATAATTAATTGACTTATCGTATCCGTCAGCTAAAGCAGACGGCAATTGAAATACCGAATATTCTTATTTCAACGCAAACTTAATAGGCAAGTTATAGGTTACTCTAACTGTTTTACCATCCTGCATACCGGGTTGCCACCTGGGCATGGTAGCAATAACGCGTACGGCTTCTGCATTCAATCCGGGGCCATGGGCAACACCTTTTATTACATGCACGTTTGTTAATGCGCCATCCGCTTCAACAGTAAAGTTTACATATACTGTACCGCTAATGTTCTTCTTTCTTTCTGCTTCAGGGTAGCGGGTACTGTCGGCTAAGTATTTGCTAAGGTCAGGGAATGATGGCATTTGTTGCACTATAGTAAACACTTGATGCGATGGTGCGGTTCCTTGGGGCTTGTCAGTTGTTTGTGCATTTACTAAAGCAGCGCTAAAAAGTATTGCTAGGCTCAAAACGTATTTCTTCATTGGGTATTTTATTGCAATGTAAATCTAATAGGAACATTATAGGAAACCCTTACTGCAAAGCCATCCTGTAGCCCCGGTGTCCATCTGGGCATTGAAGATATAACGCGCAAGGCTTCGTCATCAAGGTCTGGTCCGCTAGGTACACCTCTTAATACTCTTACGCTGCTAATGCTACCATCTTTTTCTATAATAAAATTAATATATACTGTGCCTGTTATATTATTTTTTTGTTCTTTTTTCGGGTATTTAATATTCTTGCTCAAGTATGAATTTATGTCTCCTTTAAACTGAGGCATTTGTTGAACAATCGTAAAATCATCATCACTTGGGCCTTCTACATAATAGTCGTAATAAGGCTCTTCTTTGCCGGTTATATCATAGCATTTACCTTCTGTTAATTTGCCATTTTCGTAAACATCTCTTCGTTTAAGTAGTTTATTGTCCCAATATACTAACGTAGTACCATTCAATTTACCATCAACATAATTGCATTCCGCCGATAAGTTACCATTTTCATAATACGTTTTATAAGTGCCATCCATTTTGCCATGCGCATGAGGTAGTTCTGCTTCCAGTTTACCATCTTTATAATAGTACTTACTTATACCTATAATTGTATCATTCAAGTAAGTTGCTACTTCTTTCAATTCTCCGCTACTATAATAGCTTTTAGAAATTCCATTCAACTTGTCATCAACATAGGTGGCTTCAGCATAAATAGCCCCGTTAGCCGTGTACGATTTTTTTATGCCATTCTTCATGTCATTAATATATGGCTGGTCACTCAAAAGGCTTCCACCTTCCTGGTAGGTTTTGCCCAACCCTTCTTTTTTACCATTTACATAAGGAACCGTATATCTCAGTTTGCCATTGGTGTGCCAACCCATGTTAGAAAGGATAATACCCCGATCATTGCGCAGTATTTGAGATTTTCGTGGTCCTGTTTTATAGTATTCTGTTCCGGTGCCTGTGTAAACCGTGTTTTTGTCGTTAAGTGTGTCGACAAATTGTGCCCCATCTGTTTTGCAATACAATTTACCATCCGCATAATAATCGCGTATAGTATCTAATGCTTTGCATTTACTATCGAGCTTTACCAAACGGTAATAAGCAACTGTATCGGTTGCTTTTACGGTCTTCCAGTTTTTGTTGTAATATACTTTGGTAATGTGTTGGCTATAGATAAGTAAACTGCATGCCAATAATAGTGTGGTAAGAATGTATTTTTTCATAAATAGTATTACTGCGTCTTGTACTCGCTCATTTCTAGTATCAGCGCCGGGCTTTCGTTACTCCATTGCTCGGGGGTAAGGGCTGCATTCTTTTTTAATGCCGACTGCACCAAGTCGAAGCCCACACTATACCCTGTAAACTCAGGATAGTTATCGGAGCCAAACATAATGCCCTGTATCTGGTAATAATCTTCGCTGCGCATTTCGGCTTTAATACGGCTCCATTGGTATTGCAATCCCTCGTCAGATAGGGCAGTATCCCATGGCATTTTTACATCGGGGTAAAGCACGTGTGCGTACCAATCGGCTTTGCCCTCGGCTACAATGCGGTCCATCAGGTTCATAGCAAGCAATGCACCAAGGTTCATTTTCGTCCAGCTATACGCATGTTGGTATTGGTGCGCAATGCTAAATGGCAATAAGCCAATCCACCCTTGTATTTGCGGGTCTATCATTAATATAATATCCTTGTTACCTATGCACCAGCTGTAAATACCGCCACAATCGCCTACTATTCCTTTCATACGTTTGTTCGAAGGGCCAATGTAAATAGTCAGGCTGTCGTTCTTTAAATAACCACGGCAATCGGTAAGGGTATGTATTATTTTGTTCTCTATTAATACCTTGTTGGTTTCAATGCCGCTAATAATACTATCGAGGCTGGTAGTATCGGGCACTGCTGATAGGGCTTTCGGGTTACGGTCGGTAGCCGATACATTCTTTTTAAAATAACGGTCGTGTATCGGGTTCGATACGGTAGCTTCTAAAATGCTATCGCGCTTTTTATAATTCAGGCGGACTGCTTTTAAGTAGGCAGTAAAATAATCATCGAGGAAAATAACCTTATCGCCCGAAGGGGTAATAAACGGAGTAGGGGCAGCAATTGCCTTTACAGCACCCCTTTCTGATTTATGGGGTCCGCAGCTCCAGAATAAAATAATTACGACAAATGGTAGTAGTAGTTTCAGTCGATAGAATTTATATCCCCAAATCTACGCAAAAGCTTTCTAAAACATATAACTATTTGTAATTAATTGTCTTCATACTATGCTCATAATCAGTAGTTAGTTTTGCCCTATATTTACTCCATACATATTCATCATGAAGAAACTTATCCTACTACCATCGGTATTAATTGTTGCAGCTGCGTTTGCGCAAAACACCATTGATCTTACCCCTCCGGTTAAAAACGTTACCGTTTATTTGCGTGGTGCAGTGGTAACGCATCAAATTGAGGCGCAATTGCCCGAAGGTAAGTCGACCGTGGTGTTTCATGGCCTGCCATCGAATATTGATAAGGGGACCATTCAACTATCTTCAAACGGAGATATAACTATACTATCGGTTACATCATACGAAGACTTTTTGAATGAGAGTAAAAAGAATGTAAAGACCAAAAAGTGGGCCGATTCATTAACCGCGTTAAACGATGCGCTGGAAAGACTGAAGAACGATATAACCATAATGGATCAGGGTAAGAGCATGCTCGATAATAACCGCAATACAGCGGGTGCTAATACCGGCACCAATGCAGCAACGGTAAAAGCCATGTACGATTTTTATATGCACGAAATGGGGCATATAGATGATTCGCTAATGATGCTGCACAAGAAAGAAAAACTATTAAAAGCCAAGCTGAACAAGATACAGAATGAAATGAACGAATGGCGCAGCCGTACCGATACCCTTGCCAGCGATGTGGAAGCTATTGTAAGCTGCGACCATGCACAAAACCTGGGCTTCCGTTTATCGTACCTTACCTATGAAGCCGGTTGGGCCCCTGAGTATGACCTGCGTGCAAAAGACCTGAAACATAATTGCCAGTTGAGCTATAAGGCTAACGTTTACCAACATACCGGCGACGACTGGACCAATGTTGACCTCACACTTTCTACATCGAACCCTGAGGTGAGCCAAACAGCGCCAGTGCTTAACCCCGATTATTTAACGTTCCAATCGAGTTATAATTACAGAAGCAATGGATATGGAGGTGCGCCGGTGGCGGCATCGGCACCTGCACCCATGCAAGAAGACCAGTTAGAAACAGTAACA
>Ga0206980_1024_pt1 | contig 36006 bp, 38 predicted proteins | sample Alteio_BWMinCont_20_FD_153494 | JGI IMG/M metagenome (GOLD analysis project Ga0206980, IMG submission 153494) | Enriched cells from forest soil in Barre Woods Harvard Forest LTER site, Petersham, Massachusetts, United States -... | ecosystem: Environmental > Terrestrial > Soil > Temperate forest >...
AGACTTACAAGGCTATACCAATTCGGAATTGATGACCGAAACAGCTAAAAAGATGGATATGCTAATCCGTGGTATTTATGTTCAGTCGAGGTCGTATGACGAAATTGAGAAACTGGCTAAGAACAAGACCTTAATGCTCTCTTGCATCCCGGCTATACAACCGCTTAACTCCAAAACATCGAAGGGTATCGTATCGGGTTTTGGATGGAGGGTTCACCCTATTTTGAAAGAAGAACGTTTCCACACCGGTATTGACTTTGCTGCCAGTGAAGGCACTCCCATTTATGCTACCGGAGATGGTGTAGTAGAAAAGGCTGATAACCTGGAAGAAGGATATGGTAACCACGTAGTAATTAACCATGGCTTTGGTTATGAAACCTTATATGGACACATGAGCCGTATGGCGGTAACGGTGGGCCAAAAGATAAAACGCGGACAAGTAATTGGGTATGTAGGCTGTACCGGTATGTGTTCGGGCGACCACGTTCACTACGAAGTTATTAAAAACGGAGAAAAGATAAACCCGGTAGATTATTTTTACAGCGACCTTACTCCTGCTGAATACAAGGCAATTACTGTTGCTGCCGAACAGCCTAACCAGTCGCTTGACTAAGGCTTAATATTACTATTTCAAAATTAATTAACCGATTATCCAATTATTGGGTGTATCTTACTCAAATTAGTACTGTTATGTAATTGTCTTCTCGTTTAAAGCGTTGATAAGATAAAGAAACAGGAAATAAAGAACGAGAATCATGAAGTTTCCAACCAAGAAAGCAAAACCAGCCACTACCGATAAGGGTCTATCAACTAATACATTCCGCAGGGAATTTATTGAAGATATACCTATCAGAATACGTAATTCGGTAAGGGGTATTGATATGATGCTTATTAATGAGGCACTAACAGCTATTTCAGAAGGGAATGCTAAGATAAATGGTAAGAAACCCATTAACAGGATCGAACGATTTATCGTAATAGCATCGTATTTTAAAACCGCCAGAACCTCATTAAATATGCTTTTTGATGGTACCGAGAATATAGAGGATAATTACACTATCAACTTTAAATGTACCGATCAGTCGCAGCACACAATTATTTTACCGGTTAAGCAATAAAAACTAAAAAGAACCAATATGACAGACAAGCAGATTGAAGAAAAGTTACAGGAGATTGAAACAAGAAATCCGGAAAGGTTTAAACAATACAAACTAAAAGATCATGTTTATTGGACAACCGCAACCGAAGGTGTTACTAAACTTAAATGGGGTTTTCATGCTTCATTTGTGGGTAACCTTTTGCCAAAGGTTAAGGTTGAAGTGAGCAAACTGATGAACAAGGCTATTAAAAGCGAACCGGTATCTGCTAAGGCAGAAAAAGAAACGGAAACAGAAGAAGAAGCAATTTAATTGGATAATTACATTTTACAGAAAGATGGTGCTGTCTTTTGGATAAGTAATAAAGAAGAAAGGCTAATAAAAGTATCAGGGAAAGGAAAAAAAAGGATTGTTTCTATTTATCCGACAGAAAGAGAAATAGTAATTGGCGTGGTAATGAAGAGGGTAAAATGGTCTTACCTTGAAGTTGCCGGCGATTTATAATAAACCATGTATATTTGAGTTTGATAGACAAAGCATAAAATTAAATATGAAATCAGTAAAAAAGAACGAGAAAGAAAACTCAGGTGAAAAGAACAGTTATTCAGAAAAAGAATTGGCTGAGTTCCGTCAAATAATAGTTGATAAGTTAGATCAGGCTAAGAAAGATCATGAACTTCTTAAAACAACCCTTTCGCATACCGATGATAATGGTACCGATGATACATCGCATACCTTTAATGCAATGGAAGGCAGTGCAGAAAGTGAAACAAAAGAAGAAACCGCACAGCTTGCTTTGCGCCAGGAAAAATACATTAAGAACCTTCAAAATGCATTGATACGTATTGAAAATAAAACATACGGTATTTGCAGGGTTACAGGTAAATTGATAGCCAAAGAAAGACTGAGAAGTGTTCCGCATGCCACACTAAGTATGGAAGCGAAACAAGCACAGAAATTCAACCAGGGAGGAGTATAGGCAGGGAAAAAGTCACGGGCAGATAACGTTTTATTGCTCCTTTTTTAGTAAACTTGTTACTCTGCAAATTCCCTGATATGAAAAAAATCTCCGCGCTTTTCATTTTACTAGGTATTGCCACAGGGCTTACCGCTCAAACAAGCAACCATAAATCAATTACTCAGCAACAAGCTGAGTTTTATGGTAAGTTTCATTTTACCAAACAGGCACAATGGGATAGCCTATATGAAGCGCTGTATCCTAATGTAATTGATCATAAATTCAAGCCACAACAAACTCAAAGTTGCACACTTACCAAACGTGTATTTGGCTGGCAGCCTTATTGGACAAGCACTACGCAAGAAAACAACATTAACCTCTCTCTCCTTTCTGATATTGCGTATGGCGAATACGATGTAAATGTTTCCACAGGTAGCTATTCAAGCATACATAGCTGGACTACTGACCCGCTTTTAACCAAAGCTATTGCAGCTGGTGTTAAAGTGGAGTTAATGGCTCAAATACTTACAGGTAGTGATATTACAACATTCCTTAGCAGCACAACTTCTGAAAACACATTTATAACCACCATTATAAACTTAGTTAATGCCCGCAAAGCCAATGGTGTAAATATCGATTTTGAACTAGGTTCCAGTTCTGAAGAAACCGCAATGACTTCATTCATGCAACGCTTGTGCGATTCTGTTCATGCACGTGTGCCCAATGGACAGGTAACAGTTGCTGCACCTGCTATATTAGGCGGTAGTCCATGGAATGTTTCTGCATTAAGTACCTATGTCGACCTTTGGGTTATTATGGGTTATGATTATTATTGGGGAAGCGCATCTCATGCAGGGCCAAATTCACCATTAACCAGTTCGGGTGTATGGACAGATGGCGACTGTACCAGTTCAGTTGTTACCTACCTTGCTTCCGGTTGTCCTAATAGCAGACTGGCTTTAGGTGTAGCCTATTACGGTTACGACTGGCCTACATCAAGCGCGGCAATTAATTCTACTACTACCGGCACTGGTTCAACTGTTCTATTAAATGCTGCAGTAGCCAATGCGGTTACTTATGGCCGTAAGTGGGATAATTATTCTATGGATCCTTATTACGAACATGGAACTTATAACCAATGCTGGTACGATGACCCTGTGAGCCTTAGTTACAAATACAACATGGTGAACATTGAGAACATTGCAGGTATTGGTATTTGGGCTCTTGGTTATGATGATGGATTAAGTACCGCATGGGCCGCCATACAAAACAATTTTACCAGTTGTGCCAATGTGCCTTGTAGCGGGGAATTTGAAGACCAGGGAGATACCGGAAACTATTACAATAAAGAGAACTGGACATGGACATTGGCTCCAACAAGCGCTACCTCGGTTGCGGCTACCTTCTCGAGTTTTAGCACAACAACAGGAGATATACTTTCTATTTACAACGGCCCTACAACTGCTTCGCCACTGCTGGGTAGTTACCAGGGCACTACAAGTCCGGGCACAGTTACAGGCACCTCGGGCTCTCTTACCTTTCATTTTAGTTCAAGCTCGGCAGGCACACGCGGCGCAGGCTGGAAAGCACAATGGCTCTGTAGTGGCCCCGGTGCATGTGGGCCGCCTATTGGGTTGAACGCAACTGCTATTACAACTACTTCAGCTACTCTTAACTGGACCGCCGTAGGCAGCGCCACAAGCTATAATGTAGAATATAAAGCTATCGCAGCTAGTACATGGACAAAAACTTCGACCTCTTCTACCTCACTTCCTATCACAGGCTTAACGGCATCTACATCATACCAATTCCAGGTGCAGGCCGATTGCAGCGATACCGGAAATTATAGTTCTCCTGTAACGTTTAGCACGCTGTGTATTAACCCTGCTTACGCTACATTGCCTTATAATACCTCTTTCGAGAATACATGGGCCAATGATACCTGCACGGGTGCTTCACAGCGCTTGCCTGATAAGTACTGGAGAAGCAGTACCGGTGGCACCACCCCTAATGGAGATGATTACTGGCATAGGGATGATTATACCGGCACCGACTGGACAACCCCGACTAACGGCCAATACACGCCAACTGCATCGAATGGAACATATAGCGCAAGATTTCACAATGATCCTCCACCGGCAGGCTCAACCGGAATGCTCGATCTTTATTTAGACCTATCTCCTGCAGGAACCAAAACAATAAGCTTTGATTACTTACACAACGAAGCATCGCCTTCGCCGTTTTCGTTTAACGTATTGCTTTCTACCGATGGTGGTAACACCTTCCCGAATAATCTGCTTACCATAACATCGGCCCAAATGGCAACCTGGACTACCCAAACGGTAACTACTACGGCCACTTCATCAACCAGTGTGTTGCGCTTTATGGTAACCGATAAAGGCACACAAGATGTGGGTGTAGATAACCTGAGTGTAATTAATAACCCAACCAGTATTGACCAGTTAAATGGTGATATTACTTCCATGTCGGTTTTCCCTAACCCATTCAGGCAAAGCTTTACTATTGATTATAACCTGGCAAAGGAAGAACCTGTTACTATTAACATGGTAGATATTTTTGGAAGAAAGATACCTGTACACAATTCAGATAATGAAGCTGCCGGGGAACATAAAATAGATTTTGATTGCAGCGCACTTAACCTTGCCAAAGGCATATATATTATTGAAGTTCAAACTTCCGGTGGGAACTCATTTTTTAAAGTAATAGCAGAATAATTACCTATGCCAAAAGCCTCCATTAAAACACGTGCTACCAACCCTTTAAAGGAGAGCTTTATAGAGCCGCAACAAAAGCCCGATTCTGTATTAAAAACAGAATACGGTAAGTTTTTTATTGCCGTAATTGAGGATGTGGTAAATAGAATGAGCCTACCACTGGCACCAGTAAAGGCGCATGCCCATACCATATGGTATCTTACACAAGGCAGTGCAGAAATGACCATAGACAACATTCCGTACAGTATTGAAAAAAAAGAATGTCTTGTCGTTAGGGCAGGTCAGGTTTTCTCAATCGATTATATCGATCTTCATAACAGCAAGGGTTATATGGTAACATTCCATAACGATATGGCTATTGGTAAGACAGTTAAAGGGAAGCCTTCAAGTGGTTTTGATTTTTTAGCAGTTAAAGGCAATCCCAAGATCAGCTTTGATAATAACGCGGCAATTTATATACTAACCTTGCTGAGAAGGATAGATGATGATTACGTTGATAATGGATTAAAACACCTTACCTTAATTCAATCTTACTTCACTACCCTGCTTTCTGAAATTGAGAAGTCATACACCCCACTAGCAACGGTAAAAAAGATCAAAAAGAACTAAACGGTCTTTTAAAGGCTCCAACTCTTGTCATTTTCTTTTTATAGCTTTGAATGGTGGATAAGCACCTGTACATAGCAGACCTTGACGGCACACTTTTAAAAGGAGACAAAACCCTTTCAAACTACTCGCGCAGCGGCCTACAACGCCTGATTGGGGAGAAGAACATGAACTTTACCATTGCCACGGCACGTAGCTATACCTATGCCAAACAGGTGCTTGATGGGCTCGATCTTAAAATTCCTTTAGTACTGAAAAACGGAGCCGTTACTACCGATTTTGCCAGTGGCAGAAACGTTAACATAAACTATATTCAGGATGAATACTGGCGAGAGCTGGTTGATGATATAGGTGAATACATGCTATCACCTTTTATGTCGACACTTGCAGATTTTGAAGAGTGCTATTACTACGACCATATTGTAGGTGATGGTATGCAATGGTACGTTAATGAGATGAATGCCGGTAAAGATAAACGCCTGATGCGTTTGCCGACTTTGCATATTGTAGAACCTGATGAAAGGGTATTGTCGGTCTCAGTCATTAATAGGTATGATGTAATACAAAAAGTACGCGAGGAATTACAACTACGTTACCAGAATATATTGCACTGCCATTTTTATGAAGAACTTTACCACCGTGGTTGGTATTGGGCCGTGTTTACCAATAAACTTGCTACTAAAGACCAGGCCATAAAAGTACTTTGTGACCAATACGGCTACGATATTAACGAGACCACAGCCTTCGGCGACAGCCATAGCGATAAGAGCTTGCTGCAAGTTGCTAAACACAAAATAGCGGTTGCCAATGCCGATAAAAAATTAATTGAAATTGCCACCGAAGTAATAGGCAGCAACGAAGAAGACAGTGTTGTAAAGTATCTTGAAAAGAGGTTCGGCAATTAATATTGCCACATATCGCTTTCTAAATTAGCCATAGTATTCTTAATATTTTCCCCTTCCAGTAAAGCGTCTAAAGGGTCTTTAATATAATCGCCAATACGGCGGTTATATACATTGCTTTCCTCAACTATATAGCTCGAGAACATACGTTTCATAAATATAGCATCGAGAGAACGGTATTCCGTATTGTTTTGCGGGTTAAATACCAGTGCCCTGGCAAAGGCCGGCCTTATGGATGGAAAGTATATCCAGAACATCATATTCTTACCGCCCGGCACTTCATTACCATTCTCATCAAACTGCTTTTTAAACGGGCAGATACCCAATATCCTTACATCCATTACCGAGCGTTGTTTATCAAAGAACCAATCTTCTTTTAGTATATACTGTATAATATCCGGCGACTCTAAATGATCGCCCCGCAAGCTTGAATTACCGGTTGAATCTATGATGGTTATGATCTTTAACAATGCACTGTCTGCTTGGGTATGTGTCATCGGCATGGTAAATGAGTTATCATAATCGAAAGGCGATACCCCATATATAGTAAGCTCGTGTGTTTTAACGGCACAGTAAATAACATCCCACATGCTTCTTCTGTTCTCATTGGGCATTATTGGATAATATAAAGGCAGGTTTATTTTCTCTCTCAGGTCAATCACCCGCCAAATGCGTTTCGACCATATAACATCGGCTTCGCGAACATAGGGATATGGTATGGGTGGCCCGGGAGTTGCCGGAGGAGGAACTGGAAGTCCGGGATTTAAAATAGATGGCTGGTAATCGCACTGGGCATCTGCGGCAAGAGTGGTAACCAGAAACAATAGAACAATCCGGTGTTGCATGGCCTTTATGTTTTTAAGAAGAACGCTGAGCAATTATCTATAATAACGATAGACATTATGATATTATTACGTTCCCCTGAAAAATAATTACTTTTGCGCCCATGTTAAAAAATACACACCTCGCTTTTATATTCTGTGGCATTTTGCTGTCGTCAGTATTAAGGGCACAAGACACTGCTAAGGGAATTAATGACCCTCGTGCACATCAGCATCACCAGTTGCCTTTACCTATCCCTCCGCAATTTCCGGGTGGTAAAGATTCGCTGGCTGTCTTTTTAGCCCGAAACGTACACTACCCTGCCCCTGCTGCTAAAAAACACATAACGGGTAAGGTTACGGTTGATTTTGTGGTAGAGACCGATGGAAAAATTTCCAACATTAAAGTATCGAAATCGCTAAGCTACAGCTGTGATAAAGAAGCCATACGCGTGGTAAAAAGTATGCCCAGGTGGATACCTTGCATGCAGGGACGCGATGCTAAAGCCATGGATTATTATTTAGATATTACATTTGCACCTTCTAAAAAAAAATAAACCAACCTATACATGAAAAACCTATCTATTGTATTTAACCTTTTATTACTCGCTTTAGTTGGCGTATTATTCTGGCTTTACTTTTCTTTAAAGAAAACCTCCGGTTCTGATTCCTCTATGCCAACAGCTATGTCGAACGTAGCCGGCAAGTCTCGATTAATACGCATAGCACACGTTAATGTAGATAGCCTGAATGCGAAATACCAAATGATGTTGGACTTTAAGCGTGAAATAGAATCGCGCCAAAACTCTATACAAATGGAATACGAAAGCAAGGGAAAGGTTTTGCAAGATGAATATACCAGTTACCAACAAAAGGCACAAGCGGGTACTATATCTCAAATAGATGCTGAAAAAATGCAAAAGGATCTTCAGGCAAAAAAGGCTGATTTAGATAATGTACAACGCAAACTCGACGACTTACAGAGAGAAGCGCAGGAAAGAAATATTACAATACTTGGTATTGTGCAGAAATATGTGGCTAACTACAATAAGAAGATGCACTTTGATTATGTATTGGCATTTGCTAAGTCGGGTTCAAACATACTGTATGCAAACGATAGCCTTGATGTAACTAAAGATGTTATTTCAGGATTGAACGTGCAATATAAGGACAGCTTACAGAGGGCTTCTAAGCCGCACTAAGCCCTTTATTAAAGAAAACATCGTATATCAATACCAGGCCGCAGATGATAAGCGCTACGCCCATAAGGTAGTGTACAAACTTCATTATCTTAGGAGTAAGTATCTTTTTAATAAGCTTTGCTAAGTATGATTTAGCAAGGTCGGTTGCAAATACGGTTCCTAATGTACCTGCAAAAAAGGCAATTACTTCGCGACGGGTGGTATACTGAGAGCTTGCCACGCCTACCCATGTTAACCAAAAGAAAAATACAGAAGGGTTAAAAAGATTCAGGAAAAAGCCTTTAACAAACATAATAGGCAAATGCCCGCTTGTGGGTACTTCAATCTTTTCATTCTTAGCATCTTCCTTAGTATGTTTTTGAAACAAGGTGTATATACCAAAGCCAAGCAGTATTACACTGCCTACCATGCGCATATACCGAACATTGTTAGGGTTATCTATTAACTGTGCAGCACCCAGGTAGGCAAGGCTAACCAGCAGTATATCACTTACAGATATACCAAAAGCCATTACCGCTGCCGAACGGAAACCATTTTTAATACTGGCTTGTATTAATGCAAATAGTGAGGGGCCTATAAAAAGAACTGCTAATCCGAGTCCTAAAAAAACGCCGTGAAAAAATGTGTGCACCATATATCTCTAACCAGTTTTCTATCAGCATCTAAAAGTACGTAATTTTTATATCTTCGTGTTTCTAATTCTGCAAACAACAAAAAATATATGGCAAAGAAACAAAACCTAACGGGCACCGGAGTAGCCATAGTAACACCCTTTAGAAAAGACGGCAGCGTAGATTTTAAAGCGCTGGAGAAATTGATTGAACACCTTATTAAAGGTAAGGTTGAATATATAGTTGCGCTTGGTACTACAGGCGAATCGGCCACATTAAATAAAGAAGAAAAAGCAGCAGTTACCGATCATATATTAGATGTGGTTGAAGACCGCGTACCTGTTGTAATTGGTATTGGCGGTAACAATACTGCCGATGTTATACATTGTATTGAACAGCACGACCTGAGCCGTATTGCAGCCATATTATCCGTATCGCCATACTATAACAAACCAAGCCAGGAAGGTATTTACCAGCATTACCAGGCTATTGCAGGTGCATCGCCACTGCCTATAATATTATATAATGTACCTGGGCGCACCAATTCGAACATCAGTGCTGAAACCACATTGCGCTTAGCAAACGAGTTCGATAATATTATTGGAATTAAAGAAGCATCGGGCAACTTTGGCCAGATCATGCGCATTATAAAGTATAAACCTAAAGATTTCACCGTTATATCGGGCGATGATTTAATTACCCTGCCATTATTGGCAGCAGGTGCCGAAGGTGTAATATCGGTTGTAGCAAATGCTTTCCCGAAAGATTTTGCTGAAATGACACGATTAGCAATGAAGGGCAATATGGTTGAAGCCCGCAAATTGCATTATAAACTTACCGATATTACCGACCTTATGTTTGCCGATGGTAACCCGGGTGGTGTAAAAGCTACGTTAGAAATAATGGGCATCATCACCAATAACTTGAGATTGCCTCTCGTTCCGGTAAATAAACGCATTTACGGAATGATTCAGGAAGAGATTAAGAAGTGCAAATAATTCCCAGTACTACCCTATTACACTACCCTTTTCATCAAGAGGTAAGTGCGGGTTATAGGCTATCTCCCATAGGTTGCCTTCCGGGTCTTGTATATAGCTGCTGTATCCTCCCCAAAATGCCTTTTCGGGTTCTTTGACCACTTTAACGCCTTTGCCTTTAAGTGTGCTGATCAATTCATCAACTTCTTTTTCGCTGCGTAAATTCTGTGCAAGAGTAAAACCCTTAAAGCCTTCTCCATCCGCAGGTACGGTTGCATCTTTAGCTAATTCCTGAACAGGGTATAAGGCCAGTTGTATGCCATTCAATTGAAAGAACACAATATCGCCCATGCTATTGCCATGGCGTTTCCACCCTAACTTATTTTCATAGAAATCTGCCGCAACATCCATATTGCTGACACCAAGGGTAATAATAGTAAGGCGTTGCTCCATTAAAAATCAACTTCGCTGGCTGCTACTTCTCTCTGCTTTTGGTTAAAGCGAGGCAAGCTGCCATAGGTCTTTTTAAAAAGCTTAAGATATTTTGCCTGTAACTGTTTTGATTTCTCTTTGGTAGTTGCAACTTCGTAACGGTAGCCATAGTTACCTACAATAGAAGAACCGAAAACTGAAACATGTTTTTTGCGTCCACCATCAGGTGTGTGCGCTAAAAGGCCGGCACGTATATTGCCTTCTCCAATATATAATATAGCACCGGTATCAATATCGCCAATTTCATAAACACCGAAAGTATCGGGTTCTGTTTGGGCATTTTTACGTGTATAGCTTGACCACTTTTTATGTATCGACATAACTAATTTCGCTGAGGTTTGTAACCCAAATATAAGGGTTTTGTTCACAATTTAATGTTAATAATCACATTTATTTAACATCCAGTTCATATTTGGGCATAAAGAAACCCCTTCCTGTTGCTCAGTTCGCCAAAGATTAGAGGAGGATAGGGATTTGGCGCAGGAAGGGGTTATTCGTGACAATCATTACACTGAGACAAATATATAGGGCCATATAGGGGTGCCCTCCCAATATTCTGTAAACAGGGTAAAACAATAGCCGAAAAAGAGAAAAGTATCGGTGAAACCAACTAATATTTCAAATTCAGTTTTCGATATAAGGCGGAGTTAATTAGGTCTTTATAAAGGTAAAGATAACCACCTTCTGATTTGCATAAGCTTTCAATATCTTCATCTTTAACCCACATGGGAAAATGATTCGCCTTGTTATCGGCAGTTGGGTCCGGGAAAACAGGCAATTCAATTGAATTGACCTTATGGGTAACAGCCATACCACAAAAATCATGCCGTATTGTTGTGTCAAAATTCCATGCTTCACTAATTATAACAGATTTAAAATCCATAGGCCACCCAACGGTACAGCAATTACCAGAAGAGTCAATAATGGTTTTAACATTCAATCTATTACTATCGGCAGACCATTTTCTTAATTTATTTTGAAAGTCTTTATCTCCATAAATAGGAATTTTTTTACGACCTGCCCATAATATTGAGTTTAACCACACTGTCCATGGCATTTGAACAAGAGAGTCGCCCTTAATAAGGCTAAATGACCTTCTGCTTTCATTCTCCTTATATGCCTTAATACTATCATCATTAATAGATTTAATAAACTCAGTTTTTATTAGCGAGTACATACTATTCATTTCAGATGTTGTCAGAAATCGACTGTATTGAATAATAGGAATTTCATATATCGGCGTACATGAAACATCAATACTATCTATGGAATGATACCCATCCCATTTTGGTCTTGGGTGATAATATTCCCTTGAAAAACTCATTACATATATACTATCCAGGTTCTTACTCCATTTTATGTCCAATTCATATTTATAAGTTTTAACTTTGTTTTGAGGTATTGTATGCTCCACGGTCTCGCTTAGATCATAACACCGATAGCTGGAGCCGTTTATATCATACAAATTAATATTACTTGGTATTTTGTGCTTTTCTATCTCATTCAAGTGCTTTAATAGCTTATACTCTATCTTATCCACCAATTTCTCTTCAGTGGTATCACTAATATTGAACACCAAAATGCTTCTTTGAGCAATGGAAAAATAATGACTCGTGCAAAGAGTAAAGAGAAGTAGTAGTTTTTTCATACTGCATTTTAATATTATAATGCAGAAACAATCAAAAAGATACAATTCAGCTTAAAATCTATACTTTTGCTACTCTAAAAATCAGATTATGAGCGCATGCGATCCGTTTAGTGTAACATTTGAAGGCAGTGCAGCCGATTACCTGGCAAAAGCCCAAAAAGCAGCAGCCAAAATGAATGGCATATTTGCCGGTAACGAAACTGCCGGAAGTTTTGATATAAATTCACCTTTAGGTAAAGTAGCCGGTAGTTATACTATCAATGGCCAAAGCGCTACTATTACCGTTACCGAAAAACCAATGATGTTGGGTTGCGGTATGCTGGAAGGATTGCTTAAAGGAGCGCTTTCGTAATTAAGACTCGCCCCCTTCCCCTCTCTACCAGTAGCGAGGGGCGAAATACAAATAACCAACGATAAAAATCAAGCGCGTTTCCCCTCTATATTTATAGAGAGGTGTTAGGGGTGAGTAGTATATTTCTTTTATTACTTTTGCAGCGCAAATAAAAAAGATCATGAAAAAACTGTTAATTGTCCTGCTTTGTGTGCCTGCTTTATGTTGGTTCAGTTCGTGCAACAGCAGCAATACAAACAATGGCATGTCGACCGATATAGTGGGTAAAACGCCTACTATGAACTTTGTTGATACCCTTCACGATTTTGGTACTATTAACCAGGGCGAAAAGGTATCGTACACCTTCAAATTTAAAAACACCGGTAATGTTGACTTAGTTATATCATCGGCCGTTGGCAGTTGCGGCTGTACTGTACCTCACTACCCAAAAGGTACTGTAAAACCGGGAGAAGATGGACAGATAGACGTAACCTTCGACAGCAGTGGCAAACAAGGCAAGGTAGAAAAGATGGTGACCTTGGTAACCAATTGCAAGCCTAATACCAAAATATTAACCATCCTCGCAGACATTCAAATTCCTAAAACAATTCAATAACCAAACTATGCTTAATCAAATTCTATTAATGGCTCCTCCAGCAGGTGCTTCTACCGGAGGTTCAAGTATGTCTTTCAACCTTATTTTTATACTCCTTATTTTCGTTGTATTCTACTTTTTTATGATACGCCCGCAAATGAAAAAACAAAAGCAGGCGGCTAAGTTTAAAGAAGAAATAAAGAAAGGCGACCGCGTAATTACCATTGGTGGTATACATGGCAAGATTGCTGAAATAAGCGACAAGAACTTCATTATTGAAGTAGAAAATGGCGGTCGTTTAAAGATCGAAAAGTCTGCTGTATCTATGGAGAACACCATGGCGCTGCAAAAGAACAACCCGGTAGCATAAATAAAAAGCGATGAAAGCATCGCTCCTTAAAAATATACGCAAGCCCGGCACCGAAAAGGGTAATAAGTTCAACATAAAGGTAATTACCTTTATTGCGTGCCTTTTATTGGCTACTGCTTTGTGGTTCATGAATGCCTTGTCGAAGAAATACGACGAACCATTGAAGTTCTACATCAGTTATGAGAACATGCCACAGGACAAGAAGCTATACCCGTCGGCTAACGTTCTACAAATAAAGGTTAACACCACAGGCTACCGCATCATGGCCTATAAACTGGGGATAAGCGACCCAAGCATAAAGCTTGATGTTAGCCAGTTCAGGCACAACTATTATTACGCTTTTACATCGCAACGCCATATTGAAAAACTACAAGAGCAGCTTGGCGATGCAGTCCAGATAAATGAAATTGTACTCGATACTTTGTTTTTACGCACTCAACCTGAAAACCCTGACGCAAACTAATGCTTAAAGTAGGTGTAACAGGTGGTATAGGCAGCGGAAAATCTACCGTATGCAGCATATTCGAAAGTCTTGGTATACCCGTATTTAAGGCCGATGATGAAAGTCGCCGTTTAGTGAATGAAGATGCCGTAATACAGGAACAGATAGTTGCTCTATTTGGTAAAGAGGCTATGCCTAATGGCAAGCCCGACCGCAAACTGATTGCATCATTGGTATTTAATGACCCCGAGAAATTAAAAGCGCTCAATAATATTATCCACCCTGGGGTTAGAGATTCATTTGCTAAATGGGCAGCCCAACAAACTGCACCCTGGGTTATTGAAGAGGCAGCTATTTTATTTGAAAGCGGTGCATATAAAACACTCGATGCCGTAATAGTGGTTACTGCACCTGAAGAGTTGCGCATAAAGCGCGTTATGGCACGTGATAACATTTCCGAAACGTTGGTTCGCGACCGTATAAAGAACCAGATGAGTGAAGAAGAACGGAAGCAACGTGCTACCTTTATTATTGAGAATGACGAAAAGCAAATGCTTACTCCGCAGGCATTAACTATATTTAAGGCATTATCTTCGGGTGTTAAGCCCTGAATTGCAATGAGAATAGCCTTACTTACCGATGGTATCTTTCCTTATCTAGTTGGCGGAATGCAGAAGCATTCATACCACTTAGCAAAGCATTTAGCTAAGAACGGACACACGGTTTACCTTTTCCATTGCCATGGAGCCGACAAAGATTCATCGAAACTTGAACTGTTTACCGAAGACGAAAAGAAGAACATACGTACTTTTCTTATTCCCTTCCCTAAGAAGAGCTATTACCCACTCCACTATATAACTGAATCACGGCTTTATTCAAAAGCAATATATAACGCCTTATTGCCCCTATTACCTGAAACCGATTTTGTATTTGCCCAGGGCTTTTGTGCTTGGGAATTATTGAACCGCAAACAAGCCAATACGCCACCTGTTGTGGTGCATTTCCATGGATTGGAGATGTATCAACCCATTCCGTCGGTAAAATCAAGAATCGCTGCCTATTTTATGAAGAATGCGGTTTATGCCAATTTGGTTAATACTGATTATACAATATCATTTGGAGGGAAGATAACCACCATTTTAAAGGAGCTGGTGCCACATGAGAAAATATGGGAAGTACCCGGAGGCATTGAGGATAATTGGCTTACAACAACCATTAAACCGGTTGGCGATAAAGTTAGGTTCGTGTATTTAGGCAGATATGAACGCCGCAAAGGAATCCCAGAGTTAAATGAAACTCTTAAAAAACTATCAACCGAGTCGGCATACCCGTTTGAGTTTACTTTTATAGGTGATATTCCGGATGAGCACAAATTGAAATCGCCAAGCATATTTTATAAGGGAAGCATAAGCAACGAGAACGAAATCAAATCATTACTCTCTCAAAACGACATACTGGTTTCTCCTTCTTATGCTGAAGGAATGCCTATATCTATTATGGAAGCCACGGCACAAGGGTTGGCTATTATTGCAACTGATGTAGGTTCTGTATCTACCCTGGTAAATACTAATAACGGCTGGCTACTCCCTACCCCATTCCCCGAGGTTATTGCCTTGGCTATGCGAAGTGCAATTAGGGACAAAGCAAGTTTGCAAACAAAAAAGGAAAACTCGGTCAAGAAAATTAAAGAAGGCTTTTTGCTCGATACATCAGCCAACGAGTTGATACGATTAATGGAACAACACCGAAAAAGGTAATACCGTATATTTAGCACATGAAAATTGTAGGAGTAAACCATTCCGGCTATAATACCACAAGGAATATCTCCTCACTCCCATTCAAAAATTATAGAGTAGAAAAGAAACGTGATTTCTTTAAATACCCCGAACATCTTTACTACCGTATCACAGGGCGAACTCACCCTGTATTATTTAACTTACACCAAGACTTGGGCCTAGCTCACTGCGACCTTTGGCACTTTTTTAATACTGTCAGTTTTACTAATAAGCCATGGCTCACCACTTTTGAAACCATGACTCCCCGTTATAAAGGCAGATACCAGGAAACAGGTGTAAAACTATTAGCAGGTAAGCATTGCAAAAAGCTTATTGGCATGAGCCAAATGGCCATGAACCTGCAGTTAGATTTTATAAAAAGAGAATACCCGCCCTATTACGATGCTATAGCTGAAAAACTTATGGTGATTCATCCTGCCCAGAAGCTATTGGTGCAAAACTACGGGCAAAAACAATTACCCCAAGCGCTGAGCTTCATTATTGCGGGTACTGAATTCTTTAGGAAAGGTGGAAATGAAATTCTTGCCGTCTTTGATAAGCTGTTGGACGAAGGCAAGAATATTAAGCTGCATATCATATCTACCATGCAGTTCGAAAACTCCCATGCTACCAAAGAAGATTACGACCATGCTCTTGAAGTAATTAGTAAACATAAAGAGAACATTAAACATTATAGTTATTTAGATAATAGCGAAGTGTTGAGTTTAATGAAACAATGCCATGTAGCGCTATTACCGAGCTATAGAGAAACTTATGGCTATTCTATTTTAGAGGCACAGGCAGCAGGCTGTCCCGTTATTACTACCGATATTTTAGCCTTTGGCGAAATAAATAATGATAATATTGGCTGGCTTATATCCGTACCGAAAGACGAAATGCAAAGGCCATTAATAACCAATAAAGAAGATAGAACCAGGTTTAGCAAACTGTTGGAAGAAGGACTGGAGAAGCATGTGAGGGATATTATAGATAACCCTGCACAAATAAGAACAAAAGCTTTAACGGCTATTGATAAGATACAAACCATGCATAACCCTGAGAAAGTAGCAGAGCAATTGGAACAAATCTATAATTTGGCACTTGCGTAATGAAGATAAAAGAGCTTTTTAGCGATATTACCAATTGGAAATGGTTTGTTTTTATAGCCATTTTGTTGCGTGGCCCGCTATGGCTTTACTTCGGCCATTTGGTAAACGTTCATCTACCCGAAGACCAAAAAATATACTCACATTTCGTCAGGGATGATTATATGTTCTTCTTTGAACCTGTAGATACTTATTTCCGTACCGGAACATATAGCTATTCGCACAACATACCGTTCACCGGCCGTATGCCTGGCTATTCTATTATTTACATGTTATTCAGGTTTATATTCTCACAAAAAGCGGCCGCATTTTGTGTGGTCGGCTTACAGTTCTTGTTGTCTTCAATCTCGGTGTATGTATTAGCTTTAACATCATCCAAAATTTTTGAGAGCAAGCGTGCATTCTACATAACCTTTTGCCTTTATGTATTGGCCGTGTTCCCCGGTTTTTTCGATTTTATAATTGTGGCTGAAAGCTTTTCGGTATCGGCATTGATATTCACTCTATTCTTCCTAACCAAATACATCAAAGAAGGGTATAAAACCAGTGATCTCATGCTTTCAGGATTGTTCCTTACATGGACTATCTTCCTTCGTGAATACACTGGCTTGCTTATCGTTGTTTTCCCAATTGCCATTGGTATTCATCACCTATTCATAAAAAAGCATGGCCTCGCCAAGGCCTTTATGGCAGGTTTGTTATTTTGCATACCCTTTATTCTTGCCGATGCAACTTGGACGACGCGTAATTACATAGCAACCGGTAAAATAATACCTATTACATCCAGCGACGAAGATGCCTATGGTAAACTCTATTCAGCTTCGTGGAATGCTATTGATGATTTGGTATATACCTGGGGAGAGAACGGAGCTCCTTTTGACCTGAATGGAATGGCCTATTATTACCGTACCCCTTCAGCTAAAAGCAATTACAAATTCCCAGAACGTATATTTAAGAATGTAACTACTTATAATACAGACAGCTTAGTACACCTTCGTCAGCTTTACAGCAATTATTATACCTCACATGATACTGCTGCTGAAAAAATGTATGAAGCAGGTATTTTGAAACTTACAGCCTTATACAAGAATGATTACATAAGCCACAATGCATTTGCCTATTATGTAATAAAGCCCATAAAAGGCATTAAATATCTTATGTTCTTCAGCGGTACCGGCTATTTGCCAATGCCACCTTTTTCAGGTTGCAATGCTATTGAAAAAGCAATTAAGGTTGTTTTTACATTGCTTTATTTCTTGGTGCTCATTTGCTCCTTTATAGGTATAATTTGGTATATTATTAAAAATAAAACACGAGGATTTATGCCCTGGTTATTGCTTTTAAGCGCATTACCTATTATTTATGTAATAATCATTTATTGCCCCGTTCAGGAGCCCAGGTACTTTGTTCACTTGTTTATGATATTGGTATTATTCGCCTCTTATTTTTTCGATAGAATACAAAAAATGGAAGGCCAATAAACAAAATTGCCACCCATAGATTTTGTTTCTATATTTGTTGTAACAAAACCACATATTTAATAGTGGTTACTAGGTATATATGAAAGGTAAAAAGATACTTGTTTTTGGTGCCGGAGGTTTTATAGGTACATACTTAATTGATGAATTAGTAAAACAGGGTTACGATGTAACTGCTTCTGATATAAGTGAAATTGGCGAAGAATATTATCGTAGCCAAAAAATAAACTATGTACCTGTTGATATTACTAATGAAGATGATTTTAAAAAATTAGGATCTTCCCCCTTCGATGTAGTAATAAATCTTGCAGCGTTGCAACCAGCGAATTTCGCCACCAAGAAATACAAGCTTAGCGACTATATTAAGATCAATGTTTCGGGAACGTTTAACATTCTTGAGTTTTGCAGAACAACAAAGTCTGGCAAAATAATATATGGCAGTTCGCACAGAAATACCTCCGGCCTTTGGAAGAAGGATAAGGCCATTCGCGAAGAAGAAGGAAGATCGCAGCAATATGGTGGAGAATATTCCATGTTTAGTATTGCTGAAAGTGCCGCACAAGATTGTGTAGAATTCTTCCGTGCCAATTATGGTATAAAAGGTATTATTTTCAGACTACCACCGGTTTATGGTTATGGCCCTCACCTTGAAATTTACAAAGAAGGCAAACCCATTAAAACAGGATTTCAAACATTTATCGACTCGGCAAAAGCATGTAAGCCATTAGAAGTATGGGGCGACAGCAGTCGCGGACGTGATATAATTTATGTTAAAGATGTTGTATCTGCTTTTATTAAAGCTATTAACAGTGAAAATGCAGGTGGGTTATACAATATTACATCTAACAAATACCTAACCTTAAAAGAAGAGGTAGACATAATTGCAAAAGTATTTTGGGGAGATGATACAAAACCAGTTGTTATTGAGAAGCCTGAACATTCCCTGACAATGGATTCTTTCCTTTATGATAACAGTAAAGCAAAAAAAGAACTTGACTGGAGTCCACAATATAGTTTTGAAGATATGCTGCGCGATTATAAAAAGGAGATGGAAAAACAGAAGTTTGGCTTTTTGTTAGAGAAACGAAAAAACATGTTTAAAGAATAGTAATTTTACTTAATTAACGTTATTAAAAACGAATTATGACACAGCCAATTCTTGAGGGTATAGAGTTCATGGGAAATAATGTAAGGGACAAATTGAGGTCTTGCGGCGAAGGCGTTAAAATCTATCCGTTAGCTAAAATTACCTTGCCCCATATGGTCGATTTAAAGGATCATTGCAGAATTGGAGATTTTGTATTCATATTTGCCGGAACAGGTGTAGTAATTGGCGAGCATACTGATGTACAACCACATACTACCATTTGGGGCGGCGGTTTAACCATTATTGGCGATAGGGTATCAACTGGCCCCGGTACCGTGTTTCTATCAGCTACCTATTCTCACGAAAAAGGCTTGAAAATGGTTGATGGCCTTGGTGAAGGTACAGCTAAGGCAATTGGCGGGAAGTTAGTGGTTGGAAATGATGTTTATATTGGAGCTAAATGTGTAATAATGCCTGTAACCATTGGCGAAGGGGCTGTTATTGGCGCGGGTAGTTTTGTTAATAAAAATGTAGACCCTTGGGGAATATACGTTGGTAGTCCGGCAAAAAAAATAGGCGAAAGGCCTCACTAAACCACAAACACCACAGGTATGAAGAGTCTATCGGTAGTTGCCACTATTTATAACGATGCACAGATAGTGCCTGTTTTGGTAGATGCTATTATAAAAAATATTCCTTCGAATATTAACAAATACGAAATTATATTAGTTAATGATAGTAGCCCCGATAATAGTGAAGATGCCATAATAAAAGAATGCGAAAAGAATCCAAACGTAAAAGGCATCTCATTAAACAGAAACTTCGGGCAACAAATTGCAATGAGTGCAGGCATGAACCATGCAACAGGTGACTATATATTAATAATGGATGGTGATATGCAAAACCCGCCAACCGAAATACCGAACTTGCTTAATAAAATACAAGAAGGTTTTGATATAGTGTATACAGTATCTAAGCAACGTAACGGAGTTTTAGATTCCCTAACTTCTTATGTTTTTTGGGCAATTCTTACTACGCTTTTTAAAGTGAAAATAGTTAAGAACCAATTAATGCTAAAGGTAATGACTAAGGAATTTGTTGCGCGCTTTAATAGATACCAGGAGATAAACCGGACAATAGATGGGGTTGTTGCTGATATAAGCTCAAATTATGCGGTACTGGACGTTGAAAACAAAAAAAGAAGCGTTGGACGTTCGAATTATAATTTTTCAAAGAGAATGGCGCTAATGCTCGATATGGTTATTAGCATGAGTAATACACCGCTTAATTTCCTTATTTATCTTGGTCTTATTATTTTTATACTTACAATATTTGCCTTTCTTTATTACATATACAGTTATGTATTTGATAGTGTACCACCGGGCTATACAAGTACCCAAATTTCAATATTTTTATTTGGTGGGTTAAACGTTCTTATACTTGGTATTATTGGCCGATACTTATCGAACATTTATACCGAAGTACGCCAACGACCATTATTTCACGTAAAAAAAACATATAATTTCTAAGTTACTCGCACCCTGTCATTCCCTGTAAATTGAAAAAACTATTTATAATTCAAACCAATTACATACCCTGGAAAGGATACTTTGATGCTATGAATATAGCCGATGAGGTTGTGCTGTATGATACAATGCAATACACCAAGAATGATTGGCGGAATAGGAACAAAATAAAAACAGCACAGGGAACTCAATGGCTTACCATACCAATAGATGTAAAAGGGAAGATGCATCAAAAGATCAATGAGGCTACTGTATCAGAAATATATAACGACTGGAGAGAAAAACATTGGAAGGCATTAGAAATAAACTATAGTAAAGCTCCTTATTTTAAAGATTTTAAACAAGGATTTGAAGAGCTGTATAAGAAAGACAAAGAGACCAATCTAAGCCAAATCAATTACTCATTTATTAAGCTTATAAACTCAGTATTAGGTATAAAAACGCCTATACATTGGTCGAGCGATTATGATTTGGATGGCGACAGGAACCAACGTCTTGTTACGCTTTGTCTTAAAACCAATTCTACCGATTACTACACCGGGCCATCAGCACAGGGCTATTTAGATGAATCTTTATTTATTGAAAACAATATTAAAGTACGTTATTTAGATTATTCGAACTATCCACCCTACACCCAGCTTTACGGAGACTTTGTGCATGAAGTAAGCGTTTTAGATCTGATCTTCAATGAAGGGCCTAATGCAAAAAAATTCATGAAAAGTTTTTGAAACAACAATTCATGAATCTGTTTACGGCAAATAAGGAGAAGTATTTACGGGTATTAATAGGTTTTTACGTTTTACTTCTGGCTGTTCTTATAGGGTATGCCTTCTGGCATGGTAATTACCATTTATCAGAAGAAGATGAAACTATTTATTACAACAGTGCCCGCAGTTTTGCTGAAACAGGCTCTGTAAGGGCAACAGATTGCAATATGGAAGGTGTATCTAAAATTGCTCAATGCAACTGGTATGGTCCTATGTATAATATATTTTATGGCTCTATTGCCAAACTTGTGGGTGTACACGATTATAATTTTTTAATTACAAACCTGATCTTATTTTTGACAATAGTTGTTTTAATAGTGCGTGCATCTTTTAATACGGAAACAAAACTTTTACTTATAGCATCTTTACTGGCACTGTATCCTTTTATAGGTTATATATTCACTTTCTTCCCCGAAACACTTGAGCTACTATTTGCCGTTGTACTTACCCTGCAATTAAAAGAAATATTTGAGCAGCCAGCTAATAATAAGAGAGTTGTGTATTTTATTGTGTTAGTTCTGTTCTTTGCATTATTTAGAGTAACAACTGTGTTTTGGATCTTTGGGTTACTCGCATTAAGCAAAACAGTGCCTGATTTCATAAAAAGGCTGGGAATTGGCATTGCAGGCTTTCTTCTTATTTACATTTATATTTATTATTTCAATGCTCCATTTTTTGGCGGAAGCATGGGTTATGTGGCAAGCCACAAGCTCGGTTTTGGTTCGATTAATTATATTTTACACAAAACAGTTATAAACCTATGCGCATTCTTTACACGTAACCCTTTTTATGAACTTTTGCAAATACCCATTTTATGTATAGCCATATACAGTTGGTTTACAAGCAAGAATAGGTTCTTACTGTCAGCCTGTATTGTTTCAATTATTTACTATTCTGTTTTAATGGTTCTCTATGTTCCTTATACATACTTCCTAAACAAGCAATTGGCCTGCCTTTATCCATTATTATTAGTTGCTATTTATGCAACAAGCACCCCTAAAGTTAAATATTTAACCTTTATATTGCTTCTGCTTTTCAGTCCCTTCTCTTATATAAAGGCGGGCAAATTAGTTCAGGAAAAGAAAAAAGTAGCGCTAGAAGCCAATTCTAACAAACTAACAATTTCATTGTTTGAAGAAATTAGAAATAAGATTCAGACCACTAAACCTGTTACTATACTTACTTTGTACAATGAGTTCGATAAGGACTTGCCCTTCCCAATTTTCTCTTCATGCATACCGGTAGCAACTAATAATAAGCAACCTGTTTTATACACGGCTGACTTTCCTTTAGAGGCCCCTAAAGGTAACAGTTATAAATACGAAGATAATTTCCAATTCTTCCACAAATTGCATATAGATTATATATTATCAAGGTATCCACTTAGCCTCGATTCAATCTCTTTAACCTATTCGTGTAATTTGTTTTATCTTTATCAAAATAATAAGAAAGCAAAATGAATGTAGTAGTTACCGGCGTGGCAGGTTTTATAGGTTCCAACCTTTTGACAAAACTTTTAGAAGAAGGCCATAATGTTATAGGTATTGATAATTTAACATACGGCCAATACGACAATATAAAGCCGCACATAGACAATAAAAAATTCGAGTTTAAGCATGGCGATATAGCAAATCCTCTTATGCTAAAAGATGTAAAGGCTGATGTTGTGGTACATCTGGCATCGCAAAAAATACCAAGGTATGATAATGCTTTACGCACATTAGATGAGAACTATTTAATGCTTCGTAACGTGGTTAACAAATGCCTTATGGATAAGGCCAAAATTGTTTTCGCATCTACATCAGACGTTTATGGGAAGAACATAAGACCTCCTTTTAATGAAGAATCTGACCTGGTAATGGGTCCCACAACAGTTAAACGTTGGGCCTATGCTTTATCAAAAATGTATGGTGAGCAGTATATTATAGCCAACAACGCCCAGTATGATATGAATTATACCATAATGCGTTTTTTTGGTTCATATGGCCCTAACCAAAACACGACATGGTGGGGTGGTCCTCAATCGGTGTTTATGCAAAACATTATAGAAGGCAAGCCATTAGAGCTGCATGGTGATGGACTACAAACCCGTACCTTTACGTATGTTGATGATACAGTGCAAGGAATTATGAAATGTATATTTCATGATGGAGCAAAAAATGATGTATTTAATATAGCCAACGAACCCAAGGAAGAGATCACCATAAAAGCTCTTGCCGAGTTAATAGGCGACTTGATGAGTGACCAATTTAAAAAGCCGGAAATTAAACTTATTCCCTACTCTACTTTCGGTAAATATGAAGATGTTGCGCGCAGAGTGCCTGATATAACCAAAATAAAAGAAAGGCTTGGTTATATTCCTAAATACCCTTTGAAGGAAGGCTTAAAACAAACTATTGAGTGGCAAGTAGCCAGAGCAAAAACATTAGCGGGTAAATAAGCCGACCTCTAATTAAGGTAGGATTTGTATTTTTAACTTATGATATATTTCTTAATTCCTGTTTTTAACGAAGCTGATAATATTCATCTATTAACGGATACTATTACCAATTGTTTACCCGGAGAAGATAAATATTTTGTTTTTGTAGATGATTGCTCAACAGATGATACTATATCTGTTATTAAGAAACATTTTGAGGGCAAAAAAATACAGGTAATTTCAAAACAAGTAAATGCCGGCCCAGGAGATTCGTTCAACAAAGGCTTTGAATGGATATTGTCCGATTCAAAATCGGATAAAGACATAGTTGTAACACTTGAGGGCGATAATACATCAGATATAGGTATCCTCTTTACAATGCTAACACTTTCCCGACTTGGGTACGACCTGGTTTTAGCATCAGTTTATGCACAAGGCGGAGGATTCAGGCAAACATCGTTTTTCAGAAGGTTTATATCAGTTATAGCAAATACAGTCATTCGCTTTATATTCGATCTTAAAGTACTTACCCTAAGTTCGTTTTACCGAGTGTTTACAATAAGTATTCTTAAAAAGATAAAGGATAAAGACAAAACCATTATAACGGAAAAGGGCTTTATATCAATGGTTGAAGTGTTGTTAAAGGCAATACGTGCAGATGCCCGTATAATTGAAGTGCCTATGCACCTTGATTCATCTAAAAGAAAGGGCAAATCGAAGATGAAGACATTCAAAACATCTATGAGCTATTTGAAGTTTCTCATAAATGACCTTAGAAAAAAACGCAAACATTAAGTCTAATAAATGTTCAGTGTTGTATTAAATAAGCTAACAAAAAACCTGGGCCTTGTATCAGCAATACTTTTGCTGATCGTTATTTGCATGTTGCCACACATTACCATTTGGGATGAAGAGTGGTACATGAAATGCGTACAATATGTTCAGCAATATGGCCTGACAACCAATTTCATTAAAAATGATCCGGCAGCGCCAATGCATGCCCTTATTTATTATGCATTAACCCCTTTTACGCATGGCAATGTTATAGGCACCAGAATTATAAACTTTGCAATGTGCCTGGCAACGTGTTACGTAATTTATAAGACCATTAAAATAATAACCCCGGGTTCAACTGATGTATTTAGTTATTCACTATTACTTTTTGCGATACCTAGTTTCTTTGTAATTGGCTTCTTTGCAATTACCGAAGCTCCCTGCCTGCTTTTTTATAGCATATCTGTGCTTTTGTTTCTTAAAACGGTTAACTCAGGTAACAATATACTAACTATTATGCTTAGCGGCATATTTATTGGCTTTGCAATTATAACCCGGCAACTCTTTCTTCTTTGCATCTTTCCTCCTATGTTCCTCATCTTTTATAAAGAACCACAAAAGAAAGTTGGCCTTCTTTTATTGTTCCTGATCTCAGGTTTATTGATTTGTGCTCCTGTCTTTTATATATGGAAAGGTATTGTTCCCATGTATTCGGGGATACGGCATGATACAGCAAATCTTATAACAATTAAACATGGCTTTCTTTCTTTCGGGTATTCTTTTTTTTACTTTATGTGTTTAATACCCACTTATCTATATCAATTTTACAAGCATCACAAAAAATGGTTATTACCATTAATATTGCTAGGTATACTTAGCTCCTTTCTTATAAAGAGTCACGAATTTTTACCTATGTCGGGCTTACTTCCTCGTTTATTTTCATTACAAGCGCTAACCATTATTGCACGGTTTTATTTTTTAACAACCTGTATACTGGCTTTTTTACTAGTTTACTTTTTTCTGATTGAATTTATTCAAAACAGGCACAGCTTTACGCAGATATTTCTAATATTTAGCATGTTCACTATCCTTTGTACTCCTGTTTTAATTTCATCTCAGTTCAGCTCAAGGTATCCTTTACAAGCCTCCTCCTTAATGCTGGTGTTTTGTTACAGTCGTTTAAAACCCATAAACCTTAAACTACAAACGCTTATCTTCAGCGTTACTATTATTATAAACCTTATATCGGTAGTAACCTTTTTTGATTAAAACAAACCGCTTTATTGCCTATATTTGTTTTAATTAAATGCAGCTAAGTCTCTCACCTTTATTGTAAATCATGTTCAAGATACCTTTCAATAAGCCTTACCTAACCGGAAAAGAAGGACACTATATTTATCAGGCAGTTCTATCCGGAAAAATATCGGGAGACGGTATTTTTACAAAGAAATGCCACGAGTTCTTTCAGAAAAAATTTGGCTTTAAAAAGGTATTACTAACCACCTCATGTACAGATGCGCTTGAAATGGCATCGATACTAAGTAATATAGAGCCCGGTGATGAGATAATTGCACCGTCGTATACATTTGTTTCTACTGTTAATGCGTTTATTTTGAGAGGAGCAAAAATTGTATTTGCTGATAGCCGCACGGATAATCCTAATATTGATGAAAATGCTATAGAGGCGTTAATAACGCCTAAAACAAAGGCTGTATTGGTAGTGCATTATGCAGGTATTGCCTGCAATATGGACCCTATAATGGCTATTGCTAAAAAGCACAATCTTATACTAATTGAGGACGCAGCACAGGCAATAGATTCATATTACAAAGACAAACCTTTAGGATCTTTAGGCCAATTGAGTGCATTTTCGTTCCACGAAACAAAAAATGTAATATCAGGCGAAGGAGGTATGCTGGTTATAAATGATGAGGCTTTTATTGCCCGTGCAGAAATAATACGAGAAAAAGGCACAAACAGAAGCGCTTTCTTCCGAGGAGAAATTGATAAATATGGCTGGGTAGATATTGGTTCGTCTTTCCTTCCTTCTGATATTATTGCTGCTTTTTTATTCGCTCAAATAGAAAACCTGGATGAGATACAAAAAAGAAGGAAACAGATTTGGGAAAGATATGATAAAGGCCTAAAGGCACTGGCTAAAGCAAAAAACATTCAACTACCTTTTATACCTGATTATGCTACCAATAATGCACACATGTATTATTTGGTATGTAACTCAATTGAAGAACGAAGCGGGCTTATACAGCATTTAAAGTCGAAAGAGATTTACGCTGCATTTCATTATTTGTCGCTGCATAACAGTCCATTTTATGCATCTAAACATAATGGAAGTCAATTGCCTAATTGCGATAGGTACGCAGATTGCTTAGTAAGGCTTCCGTTGTTTTATGAGCTAACCGACAACGAAACGGATACTGTTATTGAAGAGATAAAAAATTTCTATAAGTTTAAATAAGTTTATTTCCCGGCCTTTTTATTTTGAAATAGGAACAAACTTGGCTTTTTCGGGTAAGAGATATCGCATGAACTTAATTTCTTCTTCGTGCAGGTTTTTAGTGTAACGCCTTGTACTTACCGCAAAATAAGTCAACCCATCACTTTTAAAGTCGCTTTCACTAGCCACTATTTTTATCATTTTACTATTCACCCCTGAATCGATGAGATATTGATTCATCTTCTGTAATTTCTCTTCAATACTAACCGCCTTAAATTGATACCCAATTTTATGAGAGATTGAAGCTGCAGGGTTTCCGGCATAAATTTCATTGTATTTCATATCGCGTGTTACAACCGACCCAACCAATGCCATGCTCTTGTCCTCAGCGGTTATAGGTGATACAATGCAGTGTCCCACAAACCATACATCATTTCCAACGGTAAGTTTACTCTCACCTGAAAAATTACACCCTTCCAATGTATCGCCGTACTTTATGTGGCTCCAAAGTTGTGAGTGGGCACCAATACCACAATTATCGCCAATAATGGTGCCACCAATACAATCAATAATAGTAAACTGCCCTATCCAGGCGTTATGCCCTATATGGCATGGTTTGTATCCATGTATATTAGTATCATGGTGTATTTTAGAATAATCTCCTATTGAAAAATCATCACAAAAAATCTGAACATTGTCTCCTATAAATACATTATCTCCTATGTACACGTTTTTAGCGTGGCTTTTAACCCCACTAATATGCACAGACGGTGCTATCATACTGTTTTTGCCTATATGTATATTTTCAGCTAAAATGCTCATAGGTTACAGGATTGATCAACTATATATACCGGCCTGTTTTTAATACCATCAAAGGCTTTACCTAAATATAATCCTATAACACCTAAAATAAGGATAATAACACCACCAAGAAGCCAAATTGATGCAATTAAACTTGAATAGCCTAGTACCGTTACCCTTCCCAATAAATGTCTTACAATATTATAAGCGGCAAAAAGCATAGATAATGCTGTAATTGTCAACCCAATTCTAATAGTGTAAATTAATAATTTTTGAGAATAAGAAAGGCAAATATTAAATGCCAAATTAATAAGTTTAGAATAGGAATAAGATGATTTTCCTTCTTTTCTTGAACCATGCTTGGTTTCCAAATAAGTTGTCTTGAACCCTACCCATAAGGCCATAAGACTGAAAATTTTAAAAGATTCCTTCATCAATAAAATAGCCTCAATAACTTTTCTATTATAAATACCAAAATTACCGACGCTACCATCAAAATCTAGATCAGTTAGAAAAGCAAATATTTTATAAAATATTTTAGAAGTTATTCTTTTCATTAAACCGTCAGTACGGCCGCCACGTTTTGCAAAAACTATTTCATATCCTTTAATAGCTTCGTTATATAACTTAGGGATAAACGAGGGGTCATCTTGAAAATCACAATCCATAACCACAACCCATTCACCTGTTGAATAACTAATACCCGATATTATTGCATTATGCTGTCCAAAATTCCTGCTTAGTTTAACGCCTTTTACATTCGGGTTGTTTTGGCAAATGGCTTGTATTCGGCCCCATGAATTATCAGGGCTCCTATCGTCCACCAGTATAATCTCGTAATTGGGCGATATTTTGCTGATTTCCTCTAAAATAGCCGTAACTAGTTCATCTATCATTTTTTCAGCCCGATATACCGGTATTACTATAGATATATCAAGATTACTCGAGTCAGGAGTTTTCAAATTGCAATTTTTATTTTTTCTTTAATCCTTCTATTCAAAAATACTGAATTTTATGCTTATTATGTTTTTTGCAGCAAAAAAAAGAAATTCATTTATGCGTTGATCAAGCTTACCAATATATCTTCAAAAAAAACCGATGTAACTACTTATAATAAAACTACCTAAGAAGTTTTAATTATAAACTCTTTTATTTTATCTAGCCCACATTTTATTTCATCAAGTTTTGAAGTGCCAATAGATATACGTACAAATTTATCGCAAGAATAGCCGTAGCCCAAACCAGGAACCACCGAGATATACTCTTCCGTAAGTAATCTAGTACAAAATTCTTCCGATGTTAATTTGGTTGGTATTATGGAAACAAAAAAGTAAAATGTAGCGCTTCCAGGAAGGCATTCAAGACCAATATCCTTCATGTATGCTGCCACCGCTTTACGTTTCTCATGCAACTCCTTCATCATGGGAACAGTATAGCTTAATATTTTTTCAAAATAATTAAGCACATAATATTCAAGTATGGTAGCAGGGCAAGTTATAAGGTGCTGGTTTATTTTCAACACATTATGTATCATCTTTTCATTAGATATAATATAACCCAACCGCCATCCTGATATACCGAAGTTTTTCGAAATAGAGTTGAATATGATAGTATGATTCTTCTCTTTATCAATACTACCTGGTGAGATGAACTTCCCGTCCATAACAAAATCGCTATAGGCCTCGTCGCTTAACAGCCAAATATTATGCTTTGCAGCGAGTTCCAATAAATAAGTTATTTCTTCTTTTGTATAAACATATCCGGTTGGGTTATGCGGATTATTTATAATAATTGCTTTTGTTCTTGGAGTTATATATTTTTCATAATCATATATACTCCTGTCGTAAGGAATTTGCACGGGAATACCATAAGCAAGCTTTATCTGCTCGGGGTAACTAACCCAACATGGCTCTTGAACAACTACCTCATCACCAGGGTTTAATATTGCCATTAACGCCATATATATGGCAATTTTTGAACCGGAAGTTATAAGTATCTCTTTATCAGAATTTAAAGGTATTGAGTACTGCTTCAGAAAATAATCAGCTAACTTTTTTCGTAATTCAGGTATGCCTAAAGAGTGTGAGTAATGGTAGATTTCAGATATTGGCAATTCGGCAAATGAGTACAACGGCACATCAAAAAAGGCTTCTCCCAAACTCATAACCAAAACTTTAACCCCTTTCCTTTTCAAATCATATACAATCGTATTATACTTAATTGACATTGCTTGCTCAGCATTTTCTGAAATATTCGAATATCTTCCCATAGAACTTATTCGTTCGTAATGTGTTAATCCTATTAATTGCCTTTTCAATTATGTATGAACTCTTACTTCGCTGCTAGAACAAGTGAGTTATTTGAATTTAGAGATTTCAAACAATACGTTTTTGTTACAAGAATCTAGTAAGACTTCACCATAGCTCAAAAATACTGATTTTTATGTTTGTGGTCTTATTTTTCATAAAGTGGTTAAAAGTCATTTTTTTAACTATTGCTTTGCTGTTTTTTTACGGTAACAATAACATATATCCAAAACATTCCACCACCGGTTATTATTCCAATAAGCATACCACCTAAAATATCTGATGGGTAATGAACCCCCAAATACATACGACTATAACACACTAATAAAACCCAACAAATCAGACTAATAGTCACTAACCATTTACGGAAAAGCAATATTATAAACACAGCAAAAGCAGTGGTATTTGAAGCGTGAGAAGAAGCAAAACCATACAAGCCCCCTATATAACCATTTACATAGTGAAGCTGACCTTGTAAGGTAAGGTTGTGACTTGGCCTGTATCTCATAATAATGTTCTTAAAAAGATGGTTCGATGCCTGATCGGCTAGTACTACTGCAATTATTGTGCAAACTATTGGTAACCAGCTGCGCTTACCGTATTTCTGTATAATAAAGTATGCTAATACAAGGTACAAAGGTATCCAGGTATAACGGCCGCTGGCATTCCACATTAAAGTATCTAGCGTATCGGAATGTCTGCTGTTTATCCATAGCAATATGGCATTATCAATATTTTTAAGGGTATCTATAAAAGGCATCGTACTGCAAATATATTGAGTTTAAGCCCCGAATAAACTGCCCCATTATTAGGCAGAGAAATGTATTTTTGTATGAAATTAGCAATCAAGCACAATGGCTGATATAATTAAGTTATTGCCCGATCATGTAATTAACCAGATAGCTGCCGGAGAAGTTATTCAAAGACCTGCATCTGCTGTTAAAGAATTGCTTGAAAATGCCATTGATGCCGGTAGTACCAAAATAAAGCTGATAGTAAAAGACGCCGGCAAAACCCTTATACAGGTTATTGATAATGGTTGCGGCATGTCAGAAACTGATGCTCGCCTTAGCTTTGAAAAGCATGCTACCTCAAAAATATCGACGGCTGAGGATATATTCGCTATACATACTAAAGGATTTAGGGGTGAGGCGCTTGCATCTATTGCAGCTATAGCATCTGTAGAGCTAAAAACCCGTAAAAAAGATAGTGATGTGGGTTGCCTGATAGATAACGAATATGGTAAAATGATTCGCCAGGAAATATGCCAGTGCGAACCTGGTACCTCTTTTACTATTAAGAACTTATTCTTTAATATACCTGCCCGTAAGAACTTTTTAAAGTCAGATACGGTAGAATTACGTCATATAATAGATGAATTGCAGCGTGTGGCCCTTGCACACCCTGAAATTGAGTTTTCTATGTATAACCAGGCCCAACAAGTATTTCATTTACCATCGGGTAATTTAAAACAGCGTATTATTAGCTTGTTTGGGAATAACTATGGCGAAAAGGTTGCTCCAATTTCAGAAGAAACTACATTATTGAAAATAACCGGCTTTATTGGCAAACCCGAATACGCTAAGAAGACCCGTGGCGAGCAGTTCTTTTTCGTGAATAACCGCTTTATAAAGAACAACTACCTGGGCCATGCGGTTCAATCGGCTTATGCTGAGCTAATTGCAAAAGATAGTACCTACCCTTCTTATTTTATATTTCTTGAGCTTCCGCCTAATAAGGTTGATATAAACATACACCCCACCAAGACCGAGATAAAGTTCGAAGATGAATCGGCTTTGTATGCCATACTCAAAGCAACGGTAAAAAGATCGTTAGGGCAGCATAATATTATAGCCCCACTCGACTTTAACCAGGAAATGTCGATTGAGATAAACCCGGTGCGCCCGGGAACTATTATGCGCCCGCCGCAAATAAACCTGACGAAAGGCTATAATCCGTTTACTGAAGAAGAAAAACAAAAAAATGTTAAGCCTTATGTAAAACCCAAAAGTACCGGAACTGATGTTGAATACCGTCCACCGGCAAAACGAGTTGAGGCACCTGTGCTGGAACACGAATTTGAGCAAGAAAAAGGTAGCGAAATAGATTGGAGTGAGCATTTGGGTTCGGCTTTTATTGTGGCTTCTATACATCATAAGTTGGTGGTTTTAGACCAGCAATTGGCATGGGAGCGGATATTCTATGAAGAGGCCCTGGCATCTATCGAAAGCAAAAAAAGTATTTTATCGCAAAAAGAGCTCTTCCCACAAACGCTGCAATTCCCTGCGGCTGACTTTGCTATAATTACCACTATGCTCGATGATATAAGAATGTTAGGGTTTGACTTGAGCGAGTTTGGTAAGCAAACATTTATTGTATATGGTATTCCATCAGGCGTCGAATCAGGTTCGGTACAAGAACTTTTAGAAGAGATACTAGAAAGCTTTAAGCAAGGCCAAACCAATAATGTAAAGAAACCAAGAGCAGAAGTATTATCAAAAATATATGCACGCAGAATGGCCTGGAGGAACTGTAAATTCTTGCAAAAGGAAGAACGCATTGAATTATTGGGTCGCTTGTTTGCATGCCAATCGCCGGCAATAGCGCCCGAAGGAAAGAAAATATTTATTGAACTGGCTGAAGAACAGATATTGGCCCTATTAAAAGACAAACCATAGTATGAGTAATTTTTTTCAGCAACAGGCACCTCGTTTCAGCGCTTTTCCGCCGGTGATAAAAAACCTGCTTATTGCTAATATATTGGCTTTCATTGCCACTTATGTGTTACAGTCGCAAGGGTATGACTTAGTAGAACACTTTGGTTTGCACTATTTCGAATCATCAAACTTTAAAATATACCAGCTAGTTACCAGCATGTTTTTGCATGGCGGGTTCTTTCACATATTATTCAATATGTATGGCTTGTGGTTATTCGGCCAAATGATAGAGAATTATTATGGCTCTAAACGTTTTCTGATATTCTATTTCGTTTGCGGTATTGGATCAGGCATTATACAAGAAGCCAGTCTGTATGTTTATTACCAGCATGTTCATCAAATGCTTGTAACATTTAATTCGGAGCCTAGTATGGCAGGCTTTAATGTGGTTGTAAGCAAATACTTCGCAGGAATTGGAGGATACCCTAGTCCGCAAAACATTGATGATGCTAAATCAATCTTAGCGGGGTTATACCAATTCTCAATAGATCATTCTAATACAATAGGGGCTTCAGGTGCAATATTCGGAGTGTTATTGGCATTTGGCTTTATATATTCCGAAGTGCGCTTGTTTATAATGTTTATACCAATACCTATTAAAGCCAAGTATGCAGTTGCAGGGTATTGCATTTTTGAGCTTTATTCCGGCCTTGCTGCTAATGCAGGCGATAACGTGGCCCACTTTGCCCACCTGGGGGGAGCATTATTTGGTGCCATAATGGTTTTATACTGGAGAAGAAAAGGTTGATTAATTTTGTAGTATGTCATTTCGTCAAGAAGCAGATAAATTATTAGGCAGAAATGCCGACAGCCTTACCAGGCTCATCATGATAAATGTTATTGTATTTATCCTTGCCAATATTTTCACCAATATTCCCGGCACAAGCTATTGGGTAAACTATGTTTCTCTTCCCTCCTCGTTTGCGATGCTGGCAAGGTATCCATGGACGATATTTACTTACATGTTTGTGCATGTAAACTTTATGCACCTGCTTACCAACATGCTTTGGCTGTATTGGATAGGTATCATCTTCATTGATTTTATGGGTGCTAAAAGATTGATATATACCTATATACTTGGTGGTATTGCGGGCGGATTACTTTATATAGCTACTTCCCCAATACTTTATCCGGGAAGTTTTTCATTCTTGATTGGTGCATCAGCAGGTGTTATGGCAGTAATAGTTGCGGCGGCCATGCTAGTACCCGACTATGAAATTATGTTACTCTTCTTTGGCCGTGTAAAGCTTAAATACTTAGCCTTAGCTGCATTTATTCTATCATCCGTAATTGATTTTAGTGTGAACAGTGGTGGCAAAATATCGCATGTGGGTGGTGCACTTTATGGCGCATTATTTTTATGGCAATACCGTAAAGGGGTTGATATATCGGGTGGCTTTGGAGACTTTATTGGTAATATTGGCAACATCTTTAAACGGAAGAAGCTTAAGAAAACAAGTGTTAATAGACATCGTGCCGGTGTCAGCGATTCTCATGAAAAGCAAAAGCGCATTGATGAGATACTTGATAAAATATCACGTTCGGGCTACGATAGCCTTTCGAAAGATGAAAAAGAATTTCTCTTTAAATCGAGTAAGAACAACTGATAAAACGTATAAGCCCCTTCAGGGGGGTGGGGTAAGACAAAATAAACTAATTAACCTGCACTAGTTTCTTAATGATGCCGTTCTGCCCAACTTGTACATTCAACACATACACTCCGGCTGTTGTACCTTTAAAACTCAACTGATGTTCACCTGCTGATTGCATTTCTCCCTTTACCAGTGTAGCAACTTCTTGGCCGGTTATATCAAACACCCTAATGGTAACTCTATCGTCCTGCAATAAGGTGTAATTTATCATAACCTTGTCGGTATAAGGGTTTGGCCATGCATTTACCGATACATTGCTGCCATTTATAGCAGCAAAACCCAAATTGCAATTTACATGTACTGTATCTAAGGGACTGCCTGATATAACCAGGAAATCTTCAGCAAACGATTGGTAATACATATTGGCGATAGTATCGTTATGTATTATCACTGTATTCTCATCATTCGTTGTATTAGCTGAACCCGTCCAGTTATGCGAGCCGGTTAAAACCAATGGATCGGAACAAGCGTTAGAAGGATCCACGATCAAGTATTTATCGTGGTAAATATCATTGCCGGTATATACAGTTAAATTAGTTGCAAGGTAATTGCTTAATATGTTGTATGCCCCGTATTGCAGACTATATTGATCCATAACACAAGCAGCAAATGCACCCCTGTTATATGCAGCGGTAATAGCGCTCGCGTCGCTTGTTTCCGAAAAAGCGTACATGGCACTGTATATATCGGTATTGGTAGTAGCAATGTGCTTTTCAATCTGCTGATTTACACTATCTGTCGGGCTGAAATATAATTCAATTTGAGAGCCTCCAACAGTAAATGTATGTTGTGAAACAGAAGGTTTATAAGGTCCGAATTTTGATAAAGTAAGATTAGGAGCACCACCATGCGCCGTATCACCCCACATATAATCAAACTCCTGAGTATAAGCTAAGGCTAGTTGTTTCGATTGGATGGTCAAGTTATTATTATAATCTCCTGTGTTCATATAACTGCTCCAATCCGCAGAACCGGTCCATACAATAGCTTGGGTGCTATCTGGTGAGTTAACATCTATTACGATAAACTTATTATGCATAATATTATAGTTGCCTCCTGTTGGGCTACCCAATGTTGGTATTTTACTGTTCAATAGTTTCAATCCCGAATTTGGCGCACTTCCATCATGTATCCAGCGCACTTTAACACCCCTAGCATATGCATTATTAATTGCGGTTGCAAACTCGCCTACTCCACCTGAATTATATGCTGTGTAGTCATATTGAGCAACATCAACTGTGTACTTGGCGCGGTTAATGTATGCCGACATGGTATCAGACAGCGTATTGGTTATATACGTAGCCTTTACACCATTCGACCGGGAGGTATCAACAGGATGATTAAAGAACACCTTTA
>Ga0206980_1025_pt1 | contig 34002 bp, 35 predicted proteins | sample Alteio_BWMinCont_20_FD_153494 | JGI IMG/M metagenome (GOLD analysis project Ga0206980, IMG submission 153494) | Enriched cells from forest soil in Barre Woods Harvard Forest LTER site, Petersham, Massachusetts, United States -... | ecosystem: Environmental > Terrestrial > Soil > Temperate forest >...
TTTTCTACATTTACGGCCCGATAAGCCCAAAGAAGAAGTAACCGAAGAAAAAGCAATAACTCCTGTGAAGACAAAAAAAAACGAAGCCGAAAGCGGTGAGAGTAATTATTCTTTCGAAAAGATTGAAGTGCCGGTTACGCACACCCAAAAGCTATTTTGGCCTGATGACAAAATCACTAAGGGTGATTTGATAAACTATTATCAATCTATTGCGAATGTTATACTTCCGTACTTAAAAAACAGGCCTCAGTCGTTAAGAAGAAACCCTAATGGAATTAAAGACGATGGCTTTTTTCAAAAGGACGCGAGCAAAGAAACACCCGATTGGATAGAAACACATAAGATATATTCCGAATCTGCCAATAAGGAAATAAATTATATACTTTGTAATGACAAGGCTACTCTTTGCTATTTGAATAACCTGGGCTGCATTGAGTTAAACCCATGGCATTCTACAATAAAGCATTTAGATAACCCCGATTACCTGGTAATTGATATTGATCCTTCTAAAAAGAACACATTCGAACAGGTAATAGAAACTGCCCTTGCCATACATGAGGTGTTTGAAAAAATGAAAATCCCTCATTTTTGTAAAACTTCAGGAGCAACCGGTATGCACGTATATGTGCCGACCCAACAAAAATACACCTACGACCAACTTAAAGACTTCTCGCACCTGGTATGTATTCGGGTAAACGAAATGCTACCACGCTTTACAAGCCTTGAACGTAATTTGCAAAAAAGGGGGAACACCATTTACCTGGATTACTTGCAAAACCGACGCGGCCAAACCATCGCATCTGCCTATAGTGTAAGGCCATTTCCGGGCGCAACGGTTTCTACACCCTTAGAATGGAAAGAAGTAAAAAAAGGATTAGATCCCTCTCAATTTAACATTCACAACACCGCAAAGCGCTTGCAGAAAAAAGGTGACCTTTTTGCAGGAGTATTAGGTAAGGGGATTGATTTACTGAAGTGCTTAAAGATATTTTCCTAAAAACAAATCAGGGATTAATTTTTACAGGCTTGGTCTTTTTCGAGTTTTCCAGCTTAACTTCAGTGCCCGGCATCTTATCCTTTTCTGAAATTTCACCCAGCTTAATATAGAATTTCTTCAGCACTATCAGCTCATCTTCGGTAAGGTCTTCAATATTCAACACCTTATTGCTAGCGCCCTTTGTGGCGGCTATCAGTTCATTTAATTTTAATTGTATGGCCAGTGTATCCTTATTCTGGTCTCGCTGAATAATAAACACCATTAAAAAAGTAGTTATACTGGTGCTTGTATTAATTACCAATTGCCAGGTAACGGAAAAATGAAACAAGGGCCCTGTAATTGCCCAGCCCACAACCAGAGCTAATGCAGTGATAAAGGCAGCAGATGTGCCTGTGAAACCCGAAACCGTGGTTGAGAATCTTTCAAAAATATTCTGTGTTTTCTTTTTGGTTGTCATATTAATCATTGTTTATCTTCCGTTTCGCTACCTCTGTCAATATCGCTTATATGCAACGTACTATCAAGTGTTGGTGTTAATGCCTGAATAAATGCATTTTTCAAAATACCACCAATTGCAGCCCAACTATCTGGCTTAGGACTTTTAAAAGTGCCATGTATAGGTATGCGTGTTGCAAACTGCTGGTTGTGGCTATGGTTCGAAAAAATATTGGTAACAAACTGTGTTCCATTGGCAATTAACCAATGCCAAATGTTCTTATTCTCTTTAATGTTAGTCTCTACCTTTATATCATGAAAAAGGGGTTTGGTGTACCCGTCAAATGCTCCATTGGCGGCGGCAACTTCAGTATATAGCTCCATAGTTCCGCCTATTATTTTAAACTTAAGATATGCTTCGGTAAAGTCATTCAGCTCTGTTAATTGAACTCCTTTCATTTTTTCCTTTAACTCAAAGGTTGGCACTTCATTTAAAGGATCAAGTGCAACATCAAGCGAAAGATTACCGGTTTTAAAACAAGTTGCCGATACCGTAATTGTTGATGGCAACGTCTTATCCTTATCCACCTTATTGCGCAAGTTAGTTGCCGCAGCATTTATGTTGCTTAAAAATATATCAATTTTAGGGGTACTGGTAAAGTCCCTGTAGTGCACCTCACCATTTACTATGTCCACGCGGTTAATATCAAGTGGCATCAAATTACGTACCACTTGTATCCAACTGCTATCCATCCCCGATTGAGAAGATGCCGCTGTTGGTCCATTCACAAAGTTTATGGTTGGGTCGAGGAATTTTATTTTTGCAACTATTGCCCCATGGAACAGAGCAGCCCATTCAAGCGAAAGATCGATTGTTTGAGATGAAAAGAAAGGAACCGGAACCTGGCCATTTACTTTATTTAATTCTATTCCGTTTATCTGGTAAGCGCCACGCCATAAGCTCATTGAAATATTATCTACATGCCCCTGGTAACCGGGAATAGTATTTATTTCCTTATTTACATAACGCAAGACAATGGTAGGTAAGTATAGCCTGACAGCTACTAAAACAGCCACAAAGGCTACTAATACCCATAGAATTATTCTTTTCCTTTTACGTTTTTTTGCCGGTGTTGGTGTTTCTTTTTCCATTTGCTATTTGTTTATTACCTATATAATTAAGAAAATTGTCGATATTGAACTATCTGAAAACATAACCTTTCTGTACTATGCTACAGGGCAAAAATAATTCAGTGCCTAAGGCTGTATGTAGCACAACTTTCCTTAATAGATGTATTATTAACATATTTAATTTCCAGGCGTTTACAACCAGAATAATTTTGAAAGCAGCTCACCGATAAAAAGTAACTATTCAAATTCTATTTTACCGTTTTAGTAGAATTTTTGAAACAAAAAAAACCACATTGCAATTACTTTTGTTTAATTAAATCGTTCAATATGTTTTATTAAATCTAAATCTTAAACTATGATAAACTTAATAATCACGAAAGCTTTCTTATTACTAACCATGGCAATTGTAAATACTAAGACCCTCACTATAAAAAGCCCGGCATTTTCTAATAATGGCCCTATCCCCACTAAATATGCGTGCGATGGCTCTAACATTAGTCCTGAGCTGCAAATAAGCGAAATACCGGAAGGAACAAAATCGTTAGTACTTATAGTAGATGATCCGGACGCGCCGAAAGGTACCTTCGACCATTGGGTAATGTGGAATATTCCTGTTAAAGACAAAATTGCAGAAAACAGTGCGCCGGGTACGCAAGGCAAAAACGGTAAAGGCGAAAATAAGTACACTGGTCCTTGTCCTCCTTCCGGTACACACCACTACCACTTTAAAGTTTATGCGCTTGATACTAAACTTGATATAGCAGCAAATTCCGACAAAAAAGCAGTTTTAAAAGCTATTGAAGGACACATTGTTGCTTCAGGTGAACTTGTTGGTACTTACAAAAAATAACAAATTCATATATTTCATAGCTCTGTCATACTAATTTAAAAACTATGATACGGAAATTAAAATCGGGTGAATACCGAATATATTCAAGAAAGAAGAACGCCAAAACAAATAAACGAAAGAATCTTGGTACTTTTTCTTCTCTGGCCGCCGCTAAGAAACACGAACGGGAAATACAATATTTCAAGCGTTCTTAAATAAAAAAATAGGCTTAAAATTAAAGTAGCAGTTACATAGCCATAATAGGTCTACGTAACTGCTACTTTTTTTATAGCTAGCTCACTGGTTTCCTTTGCTTCCATATTGTTTTCTATTTTATTAATCAAAATTAAATCAGATAAAAAAAATCAGGTGATCTAATATTCTTGAACAGATATTCCAGGAAGCTAAAAACTCAGATGCTACTCTCTATGACCCTTGAGCCATAAAAAGGCTCATGACACTTACAGTTACTTATAGTGTTAAAACGTTGGCTTCAAAACAAGAATACAATACTTCGATAGGTTAACTATTAACTTGGCAAGTAAAGAATAATGGTTCCGTTATTGTTACTATAACAATGCACGTCGCGTAAAACCTTATGCTCCTTTTTTGCCTCATTCAGCTTGTCGATAATGACCCTATGGAACTCCTCCAGTATTTTCGCTACAGGCTCCTTACCGTTAACAGATGCCACCGTTAAAATTGGCTGCTCCTCTGACTTAGCAGAATGCTTGTCCTTATTTTTATGAACATCAGCCTTATTAGTTCCTGTTTTTGTTTTCATATTAAGTGTTGTTTTCCGTTAGTGCAAACATCTTAGTATACGCGTGTAAAAGGCATATATCATTTATTGTTTTTATTATATGATTTCTCTATCACATAATTAACATCTGCGAATGGTTGGGTGACATGTAAATCTTACAACTTATTACGAATAGGGTACATAATAATATTTTTTAATAAGCTCAATTTTGCAGTATTATATAGACATACTGCCAGATATGATTCTGGCACACATTAGTAAGATAATTATTGATATGAATAAAACAGAAGTTTTAGAGAGCGAAAAGCGAGCTAACAAATCTCACGGCAAAGATGGGCCCATTACATTTTTTCACCTTAAAGATGATGTTCAATTTCCTAATTCGCCTTACCCGGTGCTATTGTATAAAGATATTTTAAATTTACCTTTTTTAAGACCGGGCGCTTTTATTGAAAATCTTTTTAAAGGGAACGGCTGGTACAATTCATGGCGCGCGGGTATATACGAATATGGCCATTACCATAGCAACACGCACGAGGTAATTGGTGTTTACAAAGGCAAAACCACTTTACTTATTGGTGGAAAGAAAGGCGTAAAAATTGATATTGAAAAAGGCGACGTTCTAATTCTTCCGGCCGGGGTAGCTCATCAAAACCTTAATTCAGAAGACAGTGTAAAATGCGTGGGTGCTTATCCTAACGGAATAAAGTATGATATGAAATATGGCAAAGCTGATGAGAGGCCTAAAGCAGACCTTACGATAAAAAAAGTACCTACTAACATTAAGAATCCGGTTTTTGGGCATATCATGGGTATTCCGAAATACTGGAAACCGCACTCTTAACATTTCTCCTATTTATAAAAAAAACTCCAAACACAATTAACATACTACAAATGAAATACACTTTACTGCTGGCACTATCATTACTACTTTTCAATACAAATACCAAAGCACAAGATGACGTAAGCCCAATTGTGAAATACTTAATTAAAAGAGGATATGTGTTTCCTGACTCAAGTATAGGAGTGATGCACCGCGACAGCACAAAAAAATGGCCCGATACATTGTATTATAATACTGTATACAAAGCACCATTGTTTGGTTCACCAACAATACCCATACCATTTAGTAGTGTTGAATATATAAACGGACAATACCAGGTAAGCCCTACTATAAGTTTGGGTTACGGATATACATGGTTTTTTGGAGATTTTATATTTAACGAAAATGATAAAATTACTGTTGACCCTATATTTTTCTTTGGCATTATAGGCGATGCGGCCTTGCAGGACAACTTTAGCTTCAACAAAATTACAGGCTTAACAGGAGATCTTTTTATAGGTCTCGGACCACTTTCACTATTTATGGGTTATGATTTTATAAACCGTTCCGCATCTATTGGGTTAGGTGCCCGACTAGATCTGTACACCCTCTTCCCTAACGCTCTTAAGCCCATAGGCAAAGTAAGACCTGTACGGAAACCTAAAAAAATTGCCCAGCCAATTACAATCGATTAATAGTAAGAAGAAATAGTGTAACCAATTCTTACAATCATATAACTAGTTTCAATGGATCCCGTCCACAATTTTGCCATCACATTTAATAAAGCTAAAACAGGCATTTATGAAAAAGACAATAGAAAATTTACATACACAAAGAAAAGGAACAACCAACCAAGTAGTAGATGCTAAACCAATAGCTAAAACAACACGGGTGGCACCTTCACCAAACACCAAGCGACCTAAAGAGGCTGATGTACCAGAGCGAAAACGTTATTCAGAAGTAGAACTGGCGGAGTTCCGTAAAGTAATCACCAAAAAATTGGAACAGGCTAAAAAAGACCACGAGCTACTTAAGAGCACACTCTGCTATACAGATAGCCATGGTACTGACGATACGTCGCCAACTTTTAAGTCTTTGGAAGACGGTGCTAGCGTAGAGGCAAAAGAAGAAACTGCACAACTTACCCTGCGCCAGGAAAAATTCATTCAGAACCTTCAGAATGCCTTGATTCGCATTGAAAACAAAACATATGGAATTTGCAGAATTACCGGCAAGTTAATACCAAAGGAAAGACTACTTATTGTGCCACACGCTACACTTTGCATCGATGCAAAAACCATGCAGCATTTCAATTAACTTAATTTAATAACTGTTCAATTCTTAATATAACACATTATGAAAACTCAAAAGACCAAAGCAAAAAGTAAGTCTACTGCGACCCATTCAAGTAATAAAGCTAAGCCAGCAACCAAAGCAGGCAAAAAAATGAAGGTAAAGAAAGTGATGGATGAGTGGAAAGATGGTGAACTTAAAACCAATGCAGGTAAGCCGGTAAAAGACCAAAAACAAGCTGTGGCTATTGCTTTAAGTGAATCAGGCCAAAGCTACAAACAAAAGAACAAGAGTAAAAAGTAGGAAGGCTAATACCAACGCTTTATTATATAAGAGTATCTCGGGTGAAAGAGAAGCAATCATATGGAGCCTCATACAACAGTTAAATGAGATCAGCTTTACAAACTTTTTTACTTGTAATACTCTTAATAATACCTGCTATAGTAAATGCGGGGCCTCCTTATGATACCGATGACCCCGAACCAGTCGACTTTGAACATTGGGAATTATATTTTTCATCCATAGGAACAATAAATACCAGTGTTATTTCTGGCACTGCCCCACATGTTGAAGTGAATTATGGTGCATTACCCAATCTACAAATACATGTTATTGCCCCTTTATCATTTTATTCAGCCAAGCCCGATAAAACCAATTATGGATATGGCGATACTGAATTTGGCATAAAATACAGATTTATAAATAAGGATTCAGGGAAGTTACAAGTAGGAATATTTCCGCTTATAGAATTTCCAACAGGCAATACTGAGGAACATCTCGGAAACGGAAAACCACAGATTTACGTGCCTTTATGGATACAGAAAAAGATTAGAAAATGGACTACCTATGGCGGTGGTGGTTATTGGATAAACCCCGGAACTGGAAATAAAAACTACGAATTTATAGGCTGGCAACAGCAATATCAATTTTCGAAATCAGTAAATATTGGTACTGAAATTTACTACATAACGGCCAGCCAGGCTGGCGGCAGCAGCGACTTAAGATTCCGAATAGGCTCTGTAATTGATTTTAGTGATAATCATCATTTACTTCTTTCGGTTGGCAGAAGTATAATAGGAGATACTAATTTACTTTGGTACGTTGGTTACCAATTTACTATATGAGGTGTTTTGCGCATCGCTGCTTGCTCTAATAGGGTTAGTAAAAGTGGTTTTCCCAATAAACGTAGTACTAGTAATCCTTCCTCATTACCCTATAGCCATAAGCTATAAGTAGCAGAGAGATAACACCAACAAGCACACCTGCCGTTACAGCACCATATACCGGTACTATACCACCGCTACCCATAAGCGCATAACCAGAGAAACAAAGACCCAGTAAGCCTAAAACAATATACGCCCCACCCCACAATGTCGGATGCTTTCTTTCGGCTTCGTCGTCCATATCTTTCTCCTCTGTATTCATGCTTAATTATACGAATATACAGGTTATTAGTTACCTACTCTTTAGCTTATCACTACCGAATGATTGCCAGCTTATTGGTTGCCTGCACTACTCCTTCAACCGAGAGGGTGTAATAATAAATACCATTAGGTAACGCTGATACATCTTCTGTAATACTTTTCTCATTACCATTTATGGTTTGAGTTTTCACTAGTTGCCCCATAGTATTATATAAACTTAATACCGAGTTTTTGTTTTGCAATTGAAATGTCAACTCTACACTTGTATTTGCAGGGTTAGGGTAAATTATAAACATAGGCGGGGCATTAGTAATATTATTAACACCTAAAGGGCCATATACAATACAAGTGTCTTGGGCGAAGTAACTCGAACCCGAAATTACGGTATATCCATTTTGCCGAAAACAAATCAAAGCACTACTATATTCAAAGGGCAAATCAATTGGCTCGACTAATCCTGTAGTACTGCCGATACCTTCTATTATGTCAGCTACCTGATAGATCTGATTATTCCCAAAGTTGGAAGCTATTACAAATTGCCTTCTAATACTTCCTTCTATTAGCACTGAATCAATTTGATATACGTAATTAGCCTCATTAGAATTACCATTACTAAATAACCCTGGACTATTATATTGCCTTAATGTATCACCCACTTTTAAATTAAAATCGTACAGCAAAGAATCTTTATTACCGGCTGAAGAACTTAAAAAATAAATATGCCTCATAGTATCTTCTCTTATGGCCCCATAATAACCCATGCTATGGTATAATGTACCGCCACCTTGGCTTGTACCAGAAAACCCACCAACTTGATAAAGCTTATGATAGATTAACCCATTTATAACAGTATCGCCATATAATTTATACCCAAATTCGTTAATATCCAACACGTTCCCAGTGCCGGGAAAAACTTTATTTTCCTCACCCCAATATGCGTTTGAATCAGGAAAAGGATGATATACATTGAACTGGGCATGAGAGACCAGAGAAACAACAAACAGAATAAATATGAGTGGATATTTTTTTATCATCGAATTATTGCCAACTTATTCGTTGCCTCTACTACTCCATCAACCGAGAGGGTATAATAATAAATACCATTAGGTAATATTGATAAATCTTCTGTTATGCTTTTGTCATTAGTACTTATGGTTTGTACTTTCACCAATTGTCCCATTGAGTTATATAAACTTAATATCGAGTTTTTATTTTGCAAATGAAATGACAATATTACACTTGCGCTTGCAGGGTTGGGAGAAATAGTAAATGAAATAATCTGGTTATTTAATCCATTAATACCCAATGGGCCATACACCGTGCAACTATCATTAAACTGATTTTGATAACCACCGAATACAATATTGCCATTTTGCTGAAAGCACACTAACAAATCAGACTCCTCAGAAAAACCAATCCCTTGTATTACTTCTACCAACCCTTGCATACTTCCAATGCCCTCAACAATAGAGTCTGTATTTTGGTATAACGTGTGCTGATACATGGCCGAAATCACGAATTGTTTCCTGTAGTTACCATCAATTAAAATTGAATCTATTGAGCTTACAAAGCTTTTCCAACTATAGTTAGCAGTATTATACTGATTAAGGGTATCGCCAATTTTCACACCAAAATCATAAAGCAAGCTATCTTTAGCATATGGATATTGCGCTGTGCAGCAGATATATTCCCTCTTACTAGAATCTTGCCTAATTGCACCATAAAACACTCTGGTATGTAGCACTCTAAACGGGCCAATACAATTATTGGCTTCAACTCCATCAACCCGATATAATTTATAATGAACTACGCCATTAACTATAGTATCGCCAGATATAATATATCCATACCCTACACAAAAACCATAAGGGGATCCAGCATAGTTAGCTGATTCTTTCCAATATGCGTTTGAATCAGGAAAAGGGTGATATATATTGAACTGGGCATGAGAGATTAGAGAAACAACAAACAGAATAAATATGAGTGGATATTTTTTTATCATCGAATTATTGCTAACTTATTCGTTGCCTGCACCACTCCGTCAATCGAGAGGGTGTAATAATAAATTCCATTCAGCAGGGTAGAAACATCTTCTGTTATTCTTTTGTCATTATTCTTTATGGCTTGTGTTTTCACCAATTGCCCCATTGAGTTGTATAAGCTTAAAACGGAGTTTCTGTTTTGCAATTGAAATGACAATGCTACAGCCGTATTTGCAGGGTTAGGATAAACACTAAATGAAGGAATTTTATTGGTGATAGTATTAACATCCAGAGGCCCATAAACTATACAGGTATCATGCGTAAAATAACCGCTAGTAGCATATTCAACAAAGCCATTTTGCCGGAAACAAAGTACTGCGCTTTTGCCTTCCATAATTTCTATTGGTTCTAATAAGCCCTCAAGGCTTCCAATACCTTCAATTATTTGTGTAACCACCTGTAGTGAGTTATTGGCATTGGAAGAAATAGTAAATCGCTTCCTGTAATTTCCATCAATTAAAACTGAATCAATTTTAGAAACATAGTTCTTTTCCGGACCTAGAAAGCCCTGAGGCGCACTGTTAGCCTGGTTAAGGGTATCGCCAACCTTAAGGTTAAAATCGTAATAGAGGGTATCATCCTTATTAAAATTACCGCTAACACAACATGCATATACATGCTTCATAGAATCTTCTCGTATAGCACCGTAGAACACACTGTATGGAGTTACAGCACCTGAATTACTCATACCTCCAACTTTATATACTTTATGGTAGGTTCTACTCTTTATTATAGTATCACCCAATAATTTATAGCCGAAGTCATTAACAGTTAAGGGGCCTCCTGTAGAAAATTCATTTTCTTCACCCCAATATGCGTTTGAATCCGGAAAAGGATGATAGACATTAAATTGAGAAAAAGCGGGTATTGCAATAACTGCAATAATAACTGTTAGGAGTAGTTTTTTCATATTATGAGTGTTTTGGTAAAGCTAATATAGCGCAAAAAACTATAAAATCCAAATAGTCATATCGCTATACTTCACATCTACCTGTTAATTAAACTAGTTACTTACCACTGACTACTGACCACTTCATAACTACCTTCGTCTTTATGAATCCCATCATTTCCGTAAACAACGTCACCAAAAAATTTGGCGATTTTACCGCTGTCGATGGCGTTAGCTTTACCGTACAGCCAGGCGAGATATTTGCTTTCCTAGGGCCTAACGGTGCAGGTAAAAGCACTACAATTAAAATGCTTACCACCCTGCTAAAACCAACAAGCGGAGAATTGCGCCTAGCAGGGCACGATGTAACTAAAGAACAAGATGCTACACGTAAAATGTTTGGCATTGTTTTTCAAGACGCGAGTTTAGATGATGAGCTTACTGCTTTCGAAAACATGCAACTGCATGCTGTGTTATATGGCATTAACCGTAAACAAGTTAGCGGCCGTATAGAAGAACTACTTAAGCTAGTGGACCTTTGGGAACGGCGCAAAGCCATTGTTAAAACGTTTTCGGGTGGAATGAAACGCAGGCTTGAAATAGCACGCGGACTTATGCATCACCCCAAGATCATGTTTTTAGATGAGCCTACATTGGGGCTCGATGCACAAACACGTAACCTGTTGTGGAACTATATCAAAGAACTGAACCAAAAGGAACAGATGACCATTTTCTTTACCACGCATTACCTGGGCGAAGCCGAAGCTGTAGCACAGCGTATTGCCTTTATCGATCATGGTAAGATCGTTGCCAGTGGCACTACCGAAGAACTGAAACAACAAACAGGCACCAACAATTTGGAAGAAGCCTATTTAAAACTCACCGGCACCCAAGTGCGCGATGAAACCTTAGATTCTGCTGAAGGCAACCGCGAACGTTTTCGGTCAATAATGAAGAACAAACAACGATGAGTGTTATATACATACTTTGGCTAAGGCAGATAAAGCGCTTCTCGCGTTCGGGTATTCGCATTGTTATGGGCTTCGTGCAGCCTTTGGTTTATATGCTTGCATTGGGTTACGGACTCAATAGTGTTTTCCAGTTATCCGGCCGTGGTAGTTACATACAGTTTATTGTGCCGGGTATTATAGTGCAAACCATTATGTTCTCATCAATGTTTTGGGGTGCCAATATTATATGGGATAAGCAATTCGGCTTTTTAAAAGAAACACTTGTAGCACCTGTATCGCGTATGAAGATAATGCTAGGCTCCGCATTAGGTGGTGCAACCATATCGCTCATACAAGGTATTATATTATTCATTGTGGCGTTCGTACTTGGCTTCCGCCCTTATAATTGGAACTATGTACCTATTGCAATTGTATTTATGGGCATGCTGTCGATGGCTATTATTAGTTTTAGTGCAGGCATTGGTGCAGTAGTTAACGATATGCAAGCCTTTGTAGCAGTCAACAATTTCCTGCTTATTCCTCTTTTCTTTTTATCAAGTGCCTTATTTCCGTTAGATGGTGTGCCGACGGCTATGAAGATAATCGCTTCTGTCAATCCTATATCGTATGCGGTTGATGCTATACGCATGACCCTTATACATCAAAGCCACTTTGGCCTGTGGAACGATTTCTTTGTTCTGCTGGGCACTTTAATTGTTCTTTTAGCTTTTGGTTCATATCGCTTTAAGCAGATTCAGGCTTAAACCAATTAAGAATTAAAAATTAGGAATTACGAATTAATGAGTCAGTCTGAGCATGTCGAAGACCTTCCAACTTTTCATCACAGATAACACCTATTTTCTCAGATGAACAACTTTCCTCCACAACTACCTATCTCAAAAATCTGTGTTTATCTGAGATATCTGTGGTGAAATAAACTCATATTATAACAGATAGAACAAATTTTCACAGATGATGGTACTTACTAATAACCACTACTTAGAACTTATCCTGGAAGTGATGGCAATAAGGTTGAGTACCTTCGTGGTCGTAGTGATGTTGGTGGTAACCTTCAGCAACCCAAAAAGTAGTAGCAGGTTTTAAAGTTGTAGCCACTTTCATTCCTTTAGTACGCAACTGGCCAATAAGCTTTTCAGCAATTTGTTTTTGGCTGTCGTTCATGTAAAACACAACCGATAAATATTGTTCGCCAATATCAGGGCCTTGTCCGTCTGTTTGGCTAGGATCATGTATGTTAAAGAATAACTTAGCCATAGCTTCGTAATTGGTAACCTTAGGGTCGTAGGTTACGCGTATAGCTTCGTAGTGTCCGCTTGTATGCGAGCAAACCTGTTCGTAGGTAGGATGATCGATATGGCCACCAATATAACCCACTTCGGTATTAATTACGCCTTTCGCCTTTTCGAAATAATATTGAACGCCCCAAAAACAGCCGCCTGCAAAAATTGCTGTTTCGTAATGTTTTCCTGTAGTATCGTTAGTAGGTGTTGTCATAGTGTTGTTGTTTTCGTTATTGGTTGCAGCGTTACTGCAACTGGTATTACCAACAAAGGTAAAAAATAATGCTGTTATGATAAAAATCATGCGTTTCATAGGAGATCCTTTTAGGTTATACTGCAATATACGGAAATACTGAATGTTTGGATTTTTCGTTTACCGCCGGCACATTATGCGACACTTTTGCACACAGATTGAAAAAATGTGTCGCATTTACAGGGTTTACACTTTTAGCCATTTGTAAACACATAACACATTGATTTTCAAACAAAATGATTCCATAATTTCACTCATTTTGTAAACCCTGTATTGTTGTTTTGCATTGATCCGTATTCATCTATCTTAAAACAACTGAGACTTCATTGTCTTATTTACAAATTTACCCATTATTATTCCCTGCTTCAACAATTCACTTACTGAGTTATCGACAGGTCGTTATAATTGGTGTTTATTTTACAGGGTAATTACTGATAGTGGTAATTTAGTTTCGCAAGGGAAACTTTTACTAGAGTAGATAGAACCTTATTCTTAATTTTTAATTCCTAATTTTTAATTAATTAGGATGGCATACTACCCAGCACAATCATATCTCCGTGTGGGGTTGCGCCGTTACCCTCTTTTTCAAGGGTTACGGCAAAGGCGGTAGCCTGGTCAATGTCTTTCATTTTATGTAAACCCGGGCCCATGGTTATCATTCCTTCGTCAACAGGCTTCCCGTCTACAATGGCCCAAAGCTGGTATTGCATTCCTTTAGGTGGCTCAGGCATTTTATCGGCCTCAAAATAAACCAGTTTACTACCCGGGCAAAAGCATACCATTGCCTTAGCATCTGGTGCTTTGGGTTGGCCTTTTAGTTCCACTATTTTATACATAGGGTCCTTTAGTATGGCCATATCGCTTTGTAGTTGGTTAACATTAGCTACAGCCAACTTTATTACGCTATCTTTTTTAAGGCTTTTGGCAGCAAGTTCATGTACATAACCTTCGGCTCTTTCCATACGCTGGTAGGTATATAAATTAGCCATAAGGCTAATCATAAGTAATACCGATGCAGCAATACCCCATATAGCTTTGTTTCTTGGGTCGGCCTTTTCTTCAGCCTCCATCCTATTCATGCTTATAACAGGCCTGTCGTATTCTGCTTTACCTCCACCTTCATTTATCTTACTCATTACCTTTTCCTTCAAGCCGGATGATGTATCCATACTATGCATGGTGGCGTAGGTAATCAAGGCATCCTCAATAGCATCCAGTTCCTTTTTCACTTCAAGGTGTTTGCTTGCCATAGCTTCTACTTCCTGGCGCTCCTTCTCCTCAAGGGTACCCAGTACGTAGGCCTCTAATATGCCCGATGCTATGTATTCTTTTACGTCTGTGTTCATTTCATTACCTCCCTAAGCTGGTTAATGGCCGCACGTATTCTTGTTTTTATTGTCCCCAATGGTATATCCAGTTCTTCGGCGGCTTCTTCCTGGGTATATCCTTCAAAGTAAAGTTTATCAACCAATACTCTGTATTCAGGCCTTAATTTTTCTACTATCGCTTTAAGCCCTATATGATCAATTTGCGTTGTAACATTGTATTGCCTGTTTACACTACGTACGGAATTATCAATACTTTGGATTTGTTTCTTGATATTGTAGTTCTTAACACGTGTACTATCAATAGCCGCATTGCGCGCAATATTAATTAGCCAGGTAAAAAGTTTGCCTTTAGTATTATCGTAACTGGCAATGCTTTTCCAAATCTTTACAAATACTTCCTGCAATATGTCTTCAGCTGCTTCTTTGTCATCAACAATGCGGTAAATAACACCCAGTAATGCGGCAGAATAATTATCATACAATATAGACATAGCCTTTTGGTCACCGCTTTTTAACGATGCTACCAGCTCTTGCTCAGGTATAATTGTTTTTACAGACACGCCTCAAAAGTAGTTATAAAGTTCGTAAAGTAAAAAGTTTTTAAAGTTCATCAAGTTTTTAAAGGAGGCTGACCCTTTCTTTATGAACTTTTACTTTACAAACTTTAAACTTGAATGTTAGCGTTTTATCAGGCGTTGCACAGTAGATCCGTTCTTCGATTCTACTTCTACCGAATATATACCTACCGGGTATGATTCAATATCAATTTCAAGGGCTGCATTATTCATAACATCGCTATAAAACACAATTTGCCCCATCATGTTCTTAATATATAATTGCGAACTTTCATTTTCCACTCCCAATACAGTTACTTTAATAATACCATCGGCAGGGTTTGGGTATACATCAACCGAAATCTGCATTTTGCTTTCTACTATTATACTTGGCGAATAACTATAACTGCCATCGGCTGCTACTTCTTTAAGCCTGTAAAAAGTAAAACCATTATAAGGAGATTCGTCCTTATATGCATAAGATAGCTGTTGACTTGAGTTGCCTTCGCCTTTCAGTTTAACAGCTTCTTCCCACGATACATGATCGCACGAACGTTCGAGCGAAAAATAACTACAATTGGTTTCAAGTACCGATGCCCATGAAATAGCATTATCATAACGTTCACTGGTTCCGTTAAAGGCCACTACTTTTGCTACCGGAGTAGATGCCGTTGGTGCATCATTTTGCGCAGATGCTGCCGAAGCTACCATCAGCACCAAAACTGTACCAACTATTTTGTGGTTAAATACTTTCATTATGAACGACATAAAACAAATCTCTATAAAAATAGCTCAGGCGCATCTTTTATCTTCTACTAGTTTTCAACTATAGCTATTCAAAATAATAAAAAAGAAAAACCCCGCTGTTAGGCGGGGCTTCTCTAATTAACTTATAACACAAAACATATTCTTAGTTATCCCAGAACAATACAGGGCTCCATAAGGTTTCGCCTTGTGGTGCATTAGCATTTTCTGTTATTTCGCTGTTAGGAAGAACCATACGGCGAGGGATTGATAAACTTGCAACATTACTTATCAAAGCCGGTGCACCGGTACGGCGCCAGGTTGACCATTCTTCAGGATTCATAAATAATGCAATCCATTCTTGCTTACCAATGGTATACTCAGCACCTGCAGTTGTAGGAGCAAGCGGGTTAGCCAAAATATAAGCAGCAGCTTGAGTGCCAATACCTAACTTGGTAAAGTTATCGTTGATAGCCTGTGCATAGAACACAGCAGCACCAGCAACAGTTCCGCCAGAACGTAAGGTAGCTTCAGCTTCAATAAAGTCAAGCTCTTCCATAGTGATAAGTTCAGTAGGAGAAGTTTGAGCTCCATAGTAAGTAGTTGGATCAATACCTACAATAGGATTTGAAGCAGCTGCTGCACCCACTGTATCAAAATACACGGTTAAACGCGGATCGTTTTTTGCAAGCATGGTATCATATAAGGTTACGTGATCGCCACCGCTTGTTACGTAGGTAATATCACCCCAACCAGTGTTGAATTGATATACAGGGTTGCTGTTAGGCGCACCAGGATAAACAACTTCTGCAATTGAAAACCCATCAGCCAATGCACGTTTAGCACAAGCTAAAGCGCTATCGGCCATGACTACATTGTTATGCTTGGTTTGGTGAATATAGATACGCGCTTTAACTGCGGTTGCAAAAGCAATCCACTTAGAAGCACTACCGCCATATATTACATCATCCGTAGTTGGAACTAAAGCACCAGGGCTAGCATTGCTAAGGTCAGCAATACCGGTGTTGCACAAACTGATAATGTTTGCATAGATGTCCTGGTCTTTATCATAAGCAGGGTTGATGTTAGCCGCACCTTTGAATGCTTGTGAATAAGGAACGTTACCCCAGAAATCGACCGTGGTTTGCAGTGAATAAGCCATAAGTATGCTGGCAATACCTGCATATTGGTTATAGCCACTAGCATTGGCCTCAGTCATTAAGGTGTATGCATTTTCCATATCAGATGCATACATATTATCCCATAACTGCTCAGGAAGGTTAGAGCCGGTTATCTGGTAGTTCTGGTACGCACTTGCTTCACGAGCCGCTCCAAAACCTTGCTGAATAAAAATACTGCTGTATCTTTCAGCATCACCGCCCTGTGCATATGCAAGTGCCAGTTCAACACCCGGTAAAAGGGTGCTTGGTGGTACTGCTGTAGGTTGGTTAGGGTTGTTATTTACTTTAGTATAGAAATCTTTACTACACGATGTTGCAAACAACAACATAGATGTAACTGCTATTGCTGAAACAAATATTTTATTAGTCTTCATTATTCTGTTTTTTTATAAAAGTTTCGGATTATAGCCCAAGGTTTAAACGGATACCATAGCTCTTAGTGCCAGGGCTGTTAAACCAGTCTTCGCCTTGCGCATTAGAAGGACCTGCAAAACTTGTTTCAGGATCTACACCAGGATACTTGGTCCACAATAAAGGATTGTTCGCAAACAAAGTAAGCGACAATTTTGTGAAGTGCATTCTCCTGGCAATCTTATGAGAAAGTGAGTAGGTCAAATTGATCTGGCTAATACGGGTATAACCTGAAGGGTAAATATTAGGGGTAGTTAACCCTGCATAAGTACTGGTAAGGTTCTGCCAGTAGTACTGGCTGTATGTAGCTGGGTCGTTTGTAACAGCACCTTCAGTAACTACAGTTGTACCGGTAGGACCGCCTAAGTGTCCCCATACTGCACCTGCAGGAACTGCATACGCTTGGCCACGGTCGGTAGTAACACCAGCTGTACCATAGTACTGCATAGCGCCTACTGTACCGCCCCACATGTAACCACCCGAACGGATACTCATAACAATACCTAAAGAGAAGTTCTTATAGGTAAGGTTAGTAGTGATACCACCGATCCAATCTGGTTGGGTATTAGCCAATGCAGTTGGAGCGTTTGGAGATGCCATTGGCAATCCATAACCCGGGTCAGATTTATTGTCATCCAATACCAATCCTTGTGTAGGGTTAGCTGGGTTGTAAGCGGTAGTACGTACGTAGTCAGTACCATAAATTTGGCTTGTTGAGTGACCCGGTACATCATACAATGTTCCAAGTGCATCAAGCAATAAGCTATTTACACCAGGAGCAAGTTGAACAACATTGTTCACGTTTTTGCTCCAGTTAAAGCCTAAATCCCATTGGAAATTTTTGGTCTTAACAGGGGTTGTGTTGATAGTAATTTCAACACCGTGGTTGGTAATAACACCTGCATTCAACTCTTCGCCGGCAAAACCACTGGTAAGCGGAACAGGAACGCTTAATATTTCGTTCGTTGTTTTTTCGTTATAGTAGGTTGCGCTTAAGCTAATGCGGTTTTGGAAGAAAGTAAGATCAAGTCCTACCTCAGTAGCCGCAGTAGATTGTGGCAACAAACCAGGATTACCCATAGCAGTAGTTGGGCCCGATTGAGCATAGCCCGGAAGACCATTGTAAGGGAAAGAAATACCAGTGCTGAATCCGTCAGCTACACCAGCAACCCTGAACGGGGTTGTTAATGCCTGAACTGGCGCATCTTGTCCTACGTTAGCATACGATAAACGCAGCTTACCGTAAGGAAGAACCTTATTGGTATTCATCTTGAAGGTTTCTGTAAATACCCATCCTAAGTCAACTGATGGATAGAAGAAATTGTCGTTGTTAGGAGATAAGGTTGATGTAGTTTCATCTCTGCCCGAAAGGGTAAGATAAAGTTGATTTGCAAAACCTAATACTGCCTGGCCATACCATGCAGAACGACGGTAAACGGCTTCACCTTCAGTAGTACCGTTATATGAAGTAGCGTTAGCTAAATCAGGGAAGTTAGGGAGGGTAAGTCCTGTACCTTCTGCTAAACGGGTATTGTTGGTTGTGGTATAGTAGTTCTGACCTAAAATAACATTCAGGCTAAGCTTATCGCTAAGCTTGCGGTTAATGTTCAATATAAAATCAGAATTTACTAAACTGTTTATATAGTCAGCAATATATACTCCACCACGGCTTGAATTAAATGAATTCGATAATGGGTTATAATAGCTCTTATCATCTTGTACATAAACATCGCCACCTAAACGGTAGGTAGCAGTCATCCAGTCGGTAATGTTATACTCTAACTGGCTAAAACCATATACACGGTTAAGGGTCGACACGGTAGTGTTTTCGTTAACTGACCAATATGGGTTATCATAACCTGGTGTACCACCTCTGTAATCCCTTTCAGAATCACTAGGCAACATATAGGTAGATTTAACATTGGCTGCGTTAGAACCATTACCATTTGAGTTATCAAATGATGGCGGAGTACGAACCAGGAACATAATACCAGAGGTATTGTTACCTTGTTGTGCCTTGTTGTTTAACGAGTTAACGTAGTTGATACCTGCAGAAGCTTTCAGTTTTTTACCTAAAGCTGTTTGGCCGCTTAAACTTACTGTTGTCTTATTATAGTTGGTAAGAGGTACTATACCGGTTTGGTATAAGTTACCAAGCGCCATACGGAAACCTGACTTATCGTTACCACCGGTAAATGATATGTTATTATCATTAGCTACACCGGTTTGGAAGAAATCGTACGGGTTGTATGCAATGCCGGTTGCGCCGGTGGTTGCACCTTGTACTAAATAACCATGAGAATCGTAAGCATTAGGAACACCATTGAACCTTAAAGTACTGATAGCAGGTCCCCATGATGTACGTTGGTGAGTTGTTGGACCCATGTAGGTAGCAGTAGTTGGATCTTCATTGTTAGCATCGGTCCAGGTACCTTGAGCATATTCTTCCTGGTAAGAAGGAAGTTGGTTAACTGTGCTCCATGTAAGTGAAGAGTTCAGTTCAATACCAAGGCCTTCTTCGTTCTTATGTCCTTTTTTGGTAGTAATAATAAGCGCACCGTTAGCAGCAGAAATACCATATAACGCTGTTGCAGCCGGGCCTTTTAATACTGTTATTGATTCAATATCGCTTGGGTTAATATCTAAACCACGGTTGGTAGGTTGTGTACCGCCATTTAACTGGCCACCCGCACCACCTGCTGAAAAACCAGCAAACGAAGGATCGAAGTTATTGATAGAGTTATCTACAGGCACACCATCAATTACTATTAATGGTTGGTTGTTACCTGTTAAAGCTGTAGGACCACGAAGGTTAATATAAGTACCAGCACCTGGATCGCCAGAGCTATTGATAACTTGTAAGCCAGAAACCTTACCATCGAGTTCGTCCATAACGTTGCTCGAGCCTTTGGTGTTCAACGCATCACTGTTTACAGTTTGTGTTGCATAACCAAGTGCTTTCTTTTCAACGCTAATACCTACTGCAGCAACAACAACTTCATCCAAGCCAAGCGCATCGCTTGTCATGGTAATGTTCATGTTGTCGGTAATAGGCACTTCCTGACTTTTCATACCAGGATAGCTCAATGAAAGTGTTTTTGAAGATTGATCAACGTTTAAGGTGAACTTACCGGCAGTATCAGTATACGTGCCAATAGTCGTTCCTTTTACCTGAACCGCCAGAAACGGCAGAGGCTTTCCGTTTTGATCATTGATGGTACCTGTTATTACACGGCTTTGTGCATACAGCGAACTGCATAGCATTAAACCTAGTATCACAGTAGCCAAGCGTACGATTTGTTTCATAGTACTTGTGTTTTGGGTTAGTTAGGGATTCATTTTAGTGCCGCCAAATGTATATTTAATTATTTACCGATAAGTATATACATTACCACTTTTAGTCGCAAAGTGGGGGTTGACACGATTTTAGTTATTGATTATCAATATATTATGATATTAACAAATATGTTAAAATTTTGTTAATATCGTTAATACTGTCCATTTCATCGTATTATTTAAGCATAACACCCCAAAAAGGTTTATTTTATCCGTTTTTTGTCCTTTTAAAGCTCTGAATAAGGGTAAAAACAAGGAAGGCCGCTTAAAAAGCAGCCTTCCATCCTATCTTATTTGCTAAAGATTGCCCTTAGTGTTGTATCATTAACTTACCTCTTTCCATTACATTATTACCATTACTTATTACATATATATACAAGCCTTTTGTTAAGCCCGATACATTTTCGGTAGCATTACCACTGTTTGCTGATAATACCCAGGTAGTAACTTTTTTACCTAACATATCATATACATCCATATTAACATCGCTCACTCCATCAGGTACAGTATACTCAATGTTCAACTCTGTATTAGCAGGGTTAGGGTACATTTTAATGCTGTTACCTTCCAGTTCATTTGTTTTAAACGGGTTTTGTTTGCAACCATTACATACAGGTGTGCCGCCAGTGGTCTTAGTAAACTCTGCTGTTGGGCTGGTTTTACAAGCATTAGTTGCAGTTATGTACACATTGTAGGTAGTATTCGGTTCAAATTCTTCGTCAACAGTTGTTCCTGCAACAAAGCTTCGTGCGGCATAAGATCCACCGGTTATTTCCCATTCATAAGAAGTAGCACCAGCTACTGGGGTAACTACACCATTATACAAGTTTGTATAAGGCACTTTGGTTAGAGAATATCCGAAAGCAGAAGGAGCTGTAAGCGGAGTTGTTGGAGATGCTGTTACAACATAACTCAACGGCTGGCAAAGATCGCCACCGGTAAGTGTAATAGTAGTACTTTCAGTAGTAGCCGCGGTTGGTGGGGTAAGGGTCGCAGGTTGGTATGCACCAATGCCCGCTGGGCTAATTGTCCAATTAGAGTTGCTTGAACTCCATTTGTAATTTGTACCGGTTAAACCAAGCATTTCGTTAGTTACAACGCTATAGGTTGGGCTGGTGCCATCGCAAATATTTGCCGGGCCGCTTATAGATTCAGAAGGAGTATTGACGTGATATGTATAGTCAATTACCTTTTGGCCTTCTGCATTGTAAATTTGAATCTCCACTGTTCCGCTTTGGCCGCATGCTAATCCACCAGGAGTTGTTCCAGCCAATTGAATAGTATTATTGGTGCTATTTATAAAACCCAAATATGCACCCGGGGTCCAGGAAACATTATTACCACCGATAATAAAATCTGAAGATGAAAAATTAGAGCTATTTAAATCTCCACCGAAAGTTAGGTAATATACATACGCATCTCCTCCAGCACAATTGAATATTCCTGCATCAGACCAATTACTTCCTGGTCTGTACGTTGCCGTTCCACCACTCTTAAAGGTTAGAGAATAGCCGGCAGCTGAGGCATTTGCATACCCCAAAAATAAACCTGCGCTAAGGCAAGCAAGTTTCAAAGTTTTTCTTAAATTTTTCATAGTTTTCATTAAGTTTTTTCGAGTAGTTTTTTTAATAGTTAGTGATTTTTAACACGCCAAAACTATCCACGCTATTACGGTTTAGCAATTCAATTTATTAATCAGCTATTCCTATTGAGTGGATGGTATGTTTGGTTGAGTGGATGGTATAGTGACACTTACCACTATCTACTTTATGGTGTATAACGCACACATAACCTGTTAAATGTTGTTAAATAAATTTTTAATTAAAGATGTATTTCTACTTTTAACACCTTAATTACATAAACCTACATGAAAAAGACAACCTTCTTATTTGCTGCCCTTGCGTTGGCGGCGGTAAGTGCTACAGCCCAAACAGCTGATGAAATAATTGCCAAATATGCTGATGCTATTGGCGGAAAGAAAAAACTGGAAGCCATTAAGAATATTTACATGGAAGGAAGTGTAGATGCTCAGGGTCAAAAAATTCCAATTAAATCGTGGTTAGTTATAAAGAAGAGCATGCGCCAGGAATTTACCTTTAACGGTATGACCGGTTACTCTATCGTGCGCAATGATTCGGGTTGGGCATTCAGCCCGTTTGCTGGCCAAAAGCAAGCTGAGCCTATGACAGCGGACCAGGTTAAGAGCCAACAAGCAGGACTTGATGGTGAAAGCACAGGTATGGCTTTGATCAACTATAAAGAAAAAGGTTACAAAGTAACCATGCAAGGTAAAGATGATGTAGATGGTACCGAAGCTTATAAAATAGAAGAAAAAATAAGCGACAGCCTTACCCAGACCTATTATATAGATCCTGAAACTTACTATGTAATTCGTATACACGAAAAAGCAACCGTAAACGGAAAGGTTGATGAAGGTAATGTTGATTTTAGCAACTACCAAAAAACACCTGATGGTTATGTATTTGCAATGAACATTGCAGGCGGTGCAGGAGATAATGGCGGTGGCGGTGTAAAGTTTACTGTTGTAAAGGTTAATACCGATATGGACGCTAAATTATTTAGTCCTACCAAATAATAATTTGATGATTGGGGAATTTGATAATTTGAAAATTATCAGGTTCCCCTCTTCTACTCTCCATTAAATGAAACAATACTTACTTATTTCATTACTGTTAATTGGTTTGTTTTTAAGTTTTGGATTTAAAAACACAGCTAAGCATCCTGCTGATGATAAGCACACAGCAGATGAAATAATTAACGATTACATAACCGCAATGGGCGGTGCTCAAAAACTGGCTTCCATTAATAATATATATATGGAAGGAGAAGTAAACATTAACGGGGGTAAGCGCCAAACCCGCAAATGGATAGTGAACAAAAAAGCTATGCGTAACGAGTTTACGTTTAGCGGCATTACATCTTATACTATTGTACGTACAGATTCGGGCTGGAACTATTCACCTAACCGTGGAAGAAAAAAACCTGAACCTTTAACAGCAGCTGCTGTTGCATCAAACCAACCGAACTTGGATATTGAAGGGCCGCTTGTTAATTACAAAGCAAAAGGTTTTAAAGTATCTTACGAAGGTACCGACGAAATTGAAGGCACCGAAGCATATAAAATTGAGGAGAAATTAAGCGACAGCCTTACTAAAACATTTTATATCGATCCGGACTCTCATTTTATAATGCGCGTGCGTACCAAATCGAGCATGGCAGGCAGGGTAACTACATCTGCTACCGATTATAGCAATTACACAAAAACAACCGATGGCTATATATTCCCAATGGAAAGCGGAAATGTAAAGTACACGCTGGTAAAAGTTAATACAGATATTAATGACAATCTTTTTAGACCAACTACTAAGTGAAAAACTAAAAGTGAAAAGATAAAAATATAGGCACTTAAGTAATACAACTTGCAACATCAGAATAATATTGCTCAACTCAAAAACATCAAAACAATGAACAAAAGATTATCTCTTTTAATCCTAAGCTTTTCACTTTTAGTTTTTAGCTTTTCACTTTCTGCTCAGCAAATTAATTCATACACGTTTAGTGTTATGGAAGCACGTTGGCTGGGCCCCGGCACTATGAGCGGACGTATAACCGCTATTGACGGTTATAATAAAGATGGTAAAACACTGTATGTTGGTACTGCAGGCGGTGGTGTGTGGAAGACTACTAACGCAGGTGCTTCATTCAAACCTATTTTCGATAAGTATTGCCTAAGTATTGGCGCATTAGCTATTGACCAGAAGGACATGAACACCGTTTATGTTGGTACCGGCGAAAGTAACATGCGTAATAGTGTTAGTTATGGCGACGGGCTTTACAAAACAACCGATGGTGGAGACAACTGGCAAAAGATTGGCTTAGACAGTACTGAGCACATTAGTAAAATTTTAATTGACCCTACCAACGATAAAATTATATATGTTGCTGCCCCTGGCCCACTCTGGTGCGATAGCAAAAGCCGCGGGCTTTTTAAGAGTACCGATGGTGGACAAACCTGGGATAAGATATTATACATAAACGATAAGACAGGTTGTGCAGATGTGGTTATGGACCCGAACAATACCGATGTGCTTATTGCAACAACCTGGGAGTTCCGTCGTTTCCCTTACGCCTTTAATTCAGGCGGACCGGGCAGCGCTATGTGGAAGAGCACTGATGGTGGTAACCACTGGAAGAAAATACCAAACAAACAATTTGCATACGAAGTATCAACTGAAACAGATGCGAAAGGCGTAACCAAAAAGAAAATTGACAGCACACTGGGCCGTTTAGCTGTGGCCATGTCTCCTTCTAATACTTCACACATGCTTGCAATTGTTGAAGCTAAAGAAACCAAGCTATTTGTAAGTAACGATGGTGGCGAAACATGGAGCAAGCAAGCATCTACCCAAAACGTAGAAGCTCGTCCTTTTTATTTCAGCTGCTTGGCATTCGATCCTAAAGATGACAAGCGCGTTTACCGTCCTTCTTTTGGTTTATCAATAAGCGATGACGGAGGCCGTTCATTTACCGATGCCAGCAACGAAGGTGGCTGGGTGCATAGCGATCATCACGCAATATGGATAAACCCTAACTATACCAACCAGGTTTGGTTAGGTACCGATGGTGGTGTATTTTTAAGTAACGACCGCGGTATTACCTGGACCTTTATTGCAAACCTGCCTGTTGGCCAGTTTTACCACGTGCAGTACGATACAAAAACCCCTTACAATGTGTATGGTGGTTTACAAGATAATGGTTCATGGGTAGGCCCATCCCAATGGTTTGGCGGTATTAGCAACGGCAACTGGCGCGCGCTTTATGGCGGCGACGGTTTCTGGGTGCAGCCCGATCCTACTGATAGCTTCCGTAGCGTATACGCTGAAGCACAAGGTGGCGAAGCAGGAAGAGTTGATACCAAAACCGGCTTAAGCATTAACGTAGCCCCTACACAAACCGACAAAGAAGAAAAACTGCGCTGGAACTGGAACAGCCCTATTTATTTAGGTGCTAACAATCCGCACAATTTATACATGTCGTGCCAGTATTTATACAAATCTACCAACCAGGGCAAGACATGGGCACGCATTTCGCCTGACCTTACTACCAACGATAAGAGTAAGCAAAAGCAAGAAGAATCGGGAGGACTAAGCGCTGATAACACAGCAGCCGAAAACTACTGTACCATATTTACTGTAGCTGAAAGCCCGCTTGATGAGAATTTGGTTTTTGCAGGTACTGATGATGGTAACATACAAATTACTACCGATGCAGGTAAAACGTGGACTAACGTTGCAGAAAACATTTGGAAGAGCGGTATACCTAAGCATGCCTGGGTAAGTAGCATTGAGCCTTCTCGTTTCGACAAGAAGACTTTGTATGCAACTTTCGAGAACCACATGTTTGGTGACTTTAATACCTACTTAGCTAAATCGACTGACCTTGGTAAAACATGGGCAAGGATCAAGAGCAGCGAGTTTACAGGCTTTGCACACAAAATACGTGAAGACTTAGTAAATAAGAATTTAATGTTCTTAGGAACTGAGCGTGGTTTATTTGCAACCGTTGATGGCGGCGCAACCTGGTTCCGTATGAAGAACCACATACCAGATTATACATTGGTGCGTGACATTCAAATACAACCTAAAACCAACGACTTAATACTTGCAACTCACGGCCGTGGTATTATGATCGTAGACGACATTACCCCTATCCGTAACATGAGCACTGATATTGCATCGAAGGATGTATATATGATTCCTATGCAGCCTGTGAAACTTACCTTTGGTAACTACCAGGGCGGTTTCCCTGAGCATGATGGTTGGGTAGCCGGAAACTCTGACGACATCCCTCCTATTCAGTATTACCTGAAGAGCCGTGTTATGTCGAGCGATGTTACCGTTAAGATATTTGATGCAGCTGGTAATTTGGTAAAAGAAATACCAGGCGAAAAACGTAAAGGTTTAAACAAAGTTTATTGGGACTTACGTATGACACCACCTAAAACTGCAAGTGGTGGCACTAAAGTTGACTTTGGTGGTTTTATTGCGCCAATGGTATTACCGGGTACTTATACAGCCAAACTATATATTGGCGATAAGGAATATGATGAGCCAATAACCGTTATTGCTGACCCTAACGATAAGATGACCGATGCTGACCGCCAGGCGCAATTCGACGCAGGTGTTAAGTGTATGAAAATGCACGAAGAACTTGCTAAGCTGGTTGACCATTTGAATATTGTTATTGACAGCGTTAAACAATACTGCGATAACAACAAGGGCAACAAAAAAGCAGCAGCGTTTATGGATAGCTTAAAAGCATTTAAGGGTACATTAATGGCTGTTAAGCAAACATCAATATTTGCTGATGAAGAACGCTTACGTGAAAAAATAACCAAAGTATATTCAGCGGTAACACAGCAAGATGCACCACCTACCAACCTGCAATTAGAGAATGTATCGTTATTAAAGACCGACCTAGGCAAAGCTAACGACAAGGACAAACAATTAATGGACGACTATAATAACAAGTGGAAAAAGGTATTAGATGGCGGAGGATATAACTCTAACATCGGGGTACCGGCCAAATAAGTTAATACTGAAAAACTAAATTGAAAAAGGCATTCGGAAACGAGTGCCTTTTTTAGTTATTGCATAATAATAACCCCAGACTTAAGTCTGGGGTTAAGAAGTATTTGTTGCTTATTGGCTTTAGCCATGATATAGAACCTACCGCGCATTAAGCTGAACCAATGCATTTGTTAACAACACTTCTTTCTTCGAACTTTTTTCAGGGAATTGCAACGAATCGACATCACCATAAAAATCAAGCAGGTTGTTTTTTAACGGTGGGGTCATATCGGTAAACCCTTCTTTGTTTTGTTCTGTTATTAGTTTGTAGTAGCATTTATCTACAAGCTTATATTCCCCGGGGTGTATCTTTTTTCCTGTATCAAAATCCCTATTTTCTAAAACCATAGTCCCGCTCTTTAATTCATTTAACGAGCGGGTATAACAATACTCTACCGTATCTAAACTGTGCTTGTATAACTTCTCCACTTCAGCATTGGGTTGTTTAAATTTTAAAACTAAAAGTGGCCCAACTTTTGGCATTACTTTTACAACGGCATAAAAAAATATGGCTTTAAATTCAGGTTTGCCATACTCTTTGTAATAGGCCTTCCGCCCTTGCTTGTACACATAGTTTTTATGGGTTGCCTGGGGGTTTTGTTTTATAATATCGCTTTTCTTCAGCCTCCATGCATCTTCGGTCACTTCCTGGTAAATGTGTTTGAGGGCGTAGCGTAAAATTGGTATGGCTGCCTTATTAAAATACTTTTTCAGGTCTATAGAATATGTTTTATAAAAAGCCCGTTCCAATACCGGTTGGCTTATCTTAAAATCTATAAAATCGTGGTAGGCCTGCGGAGAATAGTTACTGTACGCTGTTTGCAACACATCAAACCCAAATTCCATGCGTATGTGTGATACATGATCCTCTTCATACGTTACCACATCACCGAATTTTTCTTTCTCCCTGGGAAAAAGCACCGGCACTGCCTTGTTAGTACCGCACGAATGGCCGTAGTTATCGGCTGTATAATGGCACAATACGCCTATAGCGAAAGCATAGTCATTTAAATTTTGAGACTCATCAAATAATGCCTGCACAAAATCTCCGGTACGCACGTAGTGTATCAGGTCGGTAAAAAACATGCTACCAAACGGGTAGTAACCAATATCGGGCACCACAGTACCGCCATATACATAGGCACGTGCCGCTACCAAATCAGAATCAGACGCGTTAGGAAATTTTTGTTTAAGCAAAGGAAGTATCGACTTTTCCCAGGCAGCATCTACAATAGCTTCGTGCAATAACATAGCATACGCTTTTGCCTTTTGCGGATAACAGGTAAAAGCAAGACTAATAACTAAAAAGAAAACATATATAATTGACTTACGGCTTTTCATACTTTATTATAAGGTTTAAACAAACACCTTATAAAATTAAATGCAACAGGCTGTTACACTATTATATTATAAACCTTAAAACTTATACTATTCGCTTAACTGAGAAATTGAAGATCTATTTCTTCTTCTCGTTATGCCAGGCGTGGCCTTTGTACTCGGGTTCGTATTTGGTAAAAAAGGCTATCCACATAATGCGAGACCAGCGGAAAGTAACCGGAAATAAAACAGCTGCCAGCCCAATTATAAGGAACACCAAATACAATGATGGCATATGGAACAGGAATATATTAAGCAGGTACAAGAAAGTAACCAATGCCGTTTGCAAGCCGTATGACACATACATAGAACCATAGAAATAACCGACCTCACGTTCGTATTTAAGCCCGCACGATGGACAGTGTTTATACATAGTAAGTCCGTTTTTAAAACTATACGGGTTATTGCCTTCAAATACCTTGGCTGCATGGCAACGTGGGCATTTATTGGCAAAGGTGCAGTATAATATATCGCCCATTAACATAGTGCAAAGTTGCGAATAAATACCTTAACCCTGTCAATATTATAGCTGTATATTAGCAGAGTATTTTCTGTATGAACCGCAAGACATTAACCTTTTCGATAGTTTATTTTTCACTTTGTTTAATGACCTGCCTTTGGGTAGCTGTTATATATCGATACAGGCATAATGAGGCAAAAGTGTTGAGCCATAAATATTGCTACAGGTATATGGTACTTGATGGTGAACCTGTATCGGCCGATGTATTGCTGGTAAATACCGAAGCTTTGGCAAAAAGAACAATAGATTATTACAAAATAAAAGGCAATGCTACTTTTATAGGTGATATTAAAGCGACCTTGAGTCCGTTTACCCGCTTAGATGTGCTTGGATATAATACCGATTCGACCATTGTAAAAGTGCGGGTGGTTTATAAAAACTTAGTGCACAGGTATTTCTCTTCATCAAGCGGGTATGTACCTGCCTTTACCTTACACGATACACTGCCAAAAAGTACAATAACAATGCACGAGTACACATTAGAAATGCGGGCAAAGAACCACATACGTGATTCGATAGACTCTATTGCATCGCATAAAAGCACTACAGAAGAAATACAAAGACTACGCTATGCTACTACAGGAGAAATAAAAAAAATTGAAATACGCTGCATAGATTATAATACCCAACAAATGGTTAATTTACCATGTAATGATTTTATTGCCGGATCGAACCATGATTACTATACAATTATAAGTGCAGATAGCATAAAACCTTTTTTAACCATGCTTAATAAACTTTTACGTTATAATGCAAAAGATATAAACCTTGCAAATAGTGCGCACTATGGTGGTGTAACCATATACTATAAAAAACACCCAAGTATTTATTTTTGTTTCGACCGTACTTACGAGCAAATTGGAGATAGTGCGTATTTAAACACTCCTGAATATGCCAACTATATTCGAAGTATAATGGCACACCGTACCAAATTAAACAACTAGCTAATGCATTATTCCTTCAAAAAGCAGGGAAGTATAAATTCTTCATATAACATTCATTTTATACTTTTACATTTGTGCTGTAAATGAGTAACAATCAGAAACACAATAACCTCCAACGTACCATGAAAACACTAAGAAACTTATTAACTGCGGTTTGCCTGGCAAGCTTAGCTTCTTGTACAGTGTACGAGACGGCTCCTACCAACCCGCCACCACCACAACCTGTAGTATATGAACAGCCCGCTCCGGCACCTGCTCCTGCACCAGCGCCTGTTTATCAGCAACCGGCACCAGCACCTGCACCGGCTCCTGTGTACAACAACCCGCCTGCACAACAATATAACGAGCAACAACAATACAATGAACCTGTAACCACCCAAACTTTTTACGATCAACTTTCGCCTTATGGCCAATGGGTAAACTATGGTAGTTATGGTTACGTATGGATACCTTCTGCCGGAAGCGATTTTGTACCTTATTCTACCGCCGGCCACTGGATATATACCGATAATGGCTGGATGTGGGCATCGGACTACCGTTGGGGATGGGCAACCTTCCACTATGGCCGTTGGGAATATGATGCATACTATGGTTGGTTTTGGATACCTGATACACAATGGGCTCCGGCTTGGGTGTCGTGGAGGCAATGTGATGGTTACTATGGCTGGGCTCCGCTTGGATGGGGTTATGGCTGGAACAACTATAACGAATACAACCCACCATCTGAACGTTGGGTATTTGTTAACGAAAGGTACATCAACTCGCCAAACGTTTACAACTACTACGAACCAAGAGACCGTTATAACGGATACATTGGCCGTTCGAGGGTAATTACCAACTCATATTACGATAACACAAGCCATGTAACGTATGCTGCCGGACCCGGCCAAAATGACGTAGCAAGGGCAACCGGACAACCGGTAACCCCAGTGCGCATAGCACCAGCAACAGGGCCTGGTGCACACACCTACGGTAACGGAACAGTATCGGTTTACCGCCCTACTTTTGCAAGCCAGCCTACAAATTCAAATGCACCAAGGCCCGCTCCACGCAACGTTACTAATATAAAAGAAGTAACTCCACCGGCACAGCGCCCTGTTGTAACAAAACCAGAACCTGTTGTGCAACACATTGAGCCTGCACCGGTACAACACACACAACCGCAGCCATTTCAACAACAACCTGCTCCGGTACAACATGTGGAACCAGCTCCGCAACAACACGTTGAGCCTGCACCTGTGCAACACACGGAACCAGCTCCGGTACAACACGTGCAACCTATGCAACCGGTTCAACAACAACCTGCACCCGTGCAACACGTTGAGCCAGCTCCGGTACAACACACAGAACCGGTGCAACAGCAACCTGCCCCAGTGCAACATGTTCAGCCAGCACAACAACAGCAGCAGAACCAAAACCATAACAATGGTCAGCAACAGCAGAATAACAAGCAAACCAAACAGAACAATAACAATAAGACCCAAAAGGTAACACCTATTACTCCTAAAAAAGAAGAGAAATAGTAAGCTCTGTTCGCTATAATAAAAAAGCCCTGCAGTTTTGCGGGGCTTTTTTATTGATATAAGTTAAGTTCTATAATTCTTTCTTTTGCTCTTTCTTATCGGGCTTATCCTGGTTATCGTCTCCGCCCTTAGGCTTCACATGTTTCATTCGTTTGCTATATTTCTTCTTATCCATTTTAGCCGATTGCTTATCCATCTCCTTCCTCGATTTACGTATGGCAGGGTTATCTACTCTTGCACTCTTTTCGCCGCCCTTTTTATTATCTTTTTTATCAAGTTTAACATCATCCTGTGCCATTGCCATGCAAGGAAGCACAAGCAAGAAGGATATATAAATAAGTTTTTTCATAACAGAGTATACTACAAATATATAAAAGCTTTATCTCTTGTTATGATGTGTAAAATCTATTACTCTATGCTAAGGCCTAATTAATTTAAGAAAAAAGTATGGAGTTTACATTGATAATTACTAAATTAGCCTACAATATGAAAATTATCCGCACCAAAAGCGCAGAAATGTTTATTGATGAGCATGGTATCTTTCACAAAAAAGTGATAGAGAATTGCCATCTCGATCTGGAAACTCTTAAAGAATCAGTAAAAGCTACGGAAGAACTTACTAAAGGGAAAAGGGTATTAATGCTATATGATGCAAGGGCCCATTTTACCCTCACAGAAGACGCGATGGATTATGCACAAAAAGATATATTCAATAAAAAGCGAATAGCTACTGCTATTATTTCAAATAAGCTTGCTATAAAGATCACCGTAGACTATATGGTTAAGATTATGAAAACTACTATACCCATAAAGGTGTTCAGCAACCAGGAAGAAGCTATTGAATGGCTGCTTTCTTTAAAAGGAACGGGCAACAAAAAGGCTAAAATTAGTGCCTAATACCTAACCCGTTTTAGCTCACATACTTAAAAAGACACCTCCCCTACAGCCCAATACAGGCAAGCCAAACGAGGTTTTTATTTTTATAAATTTTTATTACTGATTATGAGACACTTACAGTAGTTACCACAGGTAAACAAGGGTTAATCTAACCCGTTTTAGAAAGAATAAGTATTTTCGTGCATCCCTCTTATGAAGAAAATACGCACCAAAACCGAAGAAATTGCCATAGATAATCATGGCATTGTTCACAAAACCATTATAGAAAACTCGCATATTGGCATTGATGAAGTTAAGGAAGCCGAAGATGCCTGTGCTAAACTTGCCGGTAAAGATAAATACATAGTATTGGTTGATGCCAATGCACTGCATACTATGACCCCGGAAGCAGCTGAAGAGCTAAAGAACAACCTGGATTCAAAACGTATAGCAACAGCAGTGGTATCTGATAAATTAGGTATCCGTATATTATTCAGCTACCTGGTTAAACGCGAGAATGCAATAGCTCCTATTGCCCTATTTCAAGATAAGGAAGAGGCCATAAACTGGCTGTTACAACTAAAGACAAACTAAAAAGCCCCCCGAATACTCGGGAGACTTTTCATTTACCTTACAGGCTAACTTACTTAGCAGCAGGAGTTGTTGTAGTTGACTTGGTCGACTTTGAAGACTTGGTCCTGCCAGATTTGGTAGGGGTTGTTGTCGACTTGGTGTCCTTACTATCAGTTGTAGTTGTGGTCTTACCATCCGCTTTCTTGGTGGTAGTAGATGTTTCCTTGTTTTCCTTGTAACGCATATCAGGTGTACCATCCTTTTTCAGGTGCTGGCCGGTTGTTGGGGTTTTGGTGTCGGTTTGGGTGGTTGAAGAACCATCTTTTTTAGTTTTGGTAGATGCTTCTTTTTTGGTAGTAGTGGTAGTTGCTTTGTCTTGTGCAGTAGCAAAAGTAGCAATACCCATTACTAATAATCCGATGAATGCAGTTTTGAGATTTTTCATGATATAATTAATGTTTGATTAATGTTTATGGTTCAAAATTAATAGGAAAAGATGAAGATAAAATGAACAAAACCAGGAATATCTCATAAAATTCATTTCAACCCGCTTTCCTTTTACCATAAACTATCTCCTCTACCCTGTCTATTTCGTCTTTAAACCGGCGTGTCCAATAGGGTTTGTTATAGAACAGTTTGGTTCCTTTTTTGTCGTACACGTATTTAGATGTTTTAAATTGCTCATAGGCTGCATACAGCCATTGTAAATAATTGATCGTTTCTTTCCACATTGCTGGTTTTAATTTTGTCGTTCCTTCTCATATTTCCACCCCCTTCACTTAAATATCCAATATTGAATGCCGAATTCTGAATACTGAAACAATACACTTCGTTATTCAGAATTCAGCATTCGAT
>Ga0206980_1026_pt1 | contig 33026 bp, 27 predicted proteins | sample Alteio_BWMinCont_20_FD_153494 | JGI IMG/M metagenome (GOLD analysis project Ga0206980, IMG submission 153494) | Enriched cells from forest soil in Barre Woods Harvard Forest LTER site, Petersham, Massachusetts, United States -... | ecosystem: Environmental > Terrestrial > Soil > Temperate forest >...
CAGAAGTAATTACAAAAAAGGTGTGCTTTTTATTGTTGTATTCTCCAAAGTAAACAGCATCCTGTATTCTTTGTCCTTGTTTGAAGTAGGCGAAGAATGCAAATACTATTGCCAGTACAAAAAAACTATAAAATTCAGTACTTAAAACCTGAACTGATTGAGGTGAAGTGTTAACATGAAACATCCTATTAATGTATACAAATGCATCACCCAATTTCTCGGCTCTGAAGAATACCCAGCCTACAGCTGCAATAAAAAAGGTGATAAGAGTACTTAATAGTTTGCCAAGTCGCGCATATACGTTGAGCATAAATCCCTTTTCAATAACCAGGAAAAAACCATGATAGGCACCCCAAAATACAAAGCTCCATGAAGCCCCATGCCATAAGCCTGATGCTAAGAATACAAACCATAAGTTGAAGTATAATCTCCATTTGCTTTTTACACGATTACCGCCTAATGGGATGTATAGGTAGTTCTTCATCCAGTTGCCTAATGTTATATGCCAGCGCCTCCAAAATTCAGTGATGCTTTGTGATATATAGGGATTGTTAAAGTTTTCAGGGAATTTAAAACCCATCATTTTACCCAAGCCAATCGCCATGTCCGAATACCCCGAAAAGTCGAAGTAAATCTGGAATGTATAGGCAAGGATACCTACCCACGCAGTATAGGTATCTAATTGATTATAGTCGGAACCGAACACAGCATCTGCCACAACCGCCATTTGGTTAGCTATTAATACTTTTTTTGACAGGCCTAAAATAAAGCGATAAAAACCTATAAGCCTATTGTCTATAGTATCGTTTGCTGATCGGTCAGATATTTGGTCGGCTATTTCGTGATAACGAATGATTGGGCCGGCAATAAGCTTTGGGAATAGTATTATATAGAGCTGATAATCCCAAAACCTGGTAAGCGGCTTGTGCACACCTCGGTATACATCTACCACATAGGTAATTGTTTCGAATGTGTAAAACGAAATGCCTAATGGTAATACCAGCTTTGTCCATTGTATACCTTGTAAATGAAAGGCATGAAACAAAACACGGTTTACATTCTCAATGAAAAAATTAGAGTATTTGAAATAAAATAATAGCCCGAGATTTACCATTACCGAAATGGTGAGTAATAGCCTTTTTTGTGTCCGGGTTTCCGAGCTCGACATCCATCGGACGATATAGAAATCGAGTAGGGTGGTACCTAATATTACAAATATAAAACGTGGTGCACCCCAACTATAAAAGGCAATACTGCCAATCAGAATGACAATGTTTTTGAATTTTTTACCTGCAACGTAATAGGCGATAAAGAAAGCAGGCAGAAAGTAAAAAAGAAATAATACACTGCTAAATACCATATCTATTCGTTGCTGAATACTTGCTTTAGGTAAATTGTATGAGGTTTCTTGCTTTGCGAATATACTAAAACTGCTTTGGAGCAAAGGAATATCTAAGACCCGTAAATGATAAATTTAAAAACTGTAGGACTTTTCCCTTTTACGGTTTTTGTATTTTAAGATTTTTAATCATTGCAAAAAGCATCTTGGATAATTCCTCTGCCAATAGATAAAATTTCTTGTGTAATTCAATAGTAATTAGGTTTTCATCTCTTAGAAAATCAAAAATAGCCACACATTCAAAGGCCGAGCCACGCGCAATTACAAAGTAATTTTTTCTGTCTGCTTTACTGAACCTGCTAGACCCCTCTGCAATATTGAGCAGAATACTTAAAGATGCTCTTTGTAATTGATCTTTGGTGGTTCTATTTAAATTATCAGTAACGGCAATATACCTTAGAGCTTCTTTATTAAAAACCTTTGCTTTTTGGTAGACATCTAGTTTTTCGAAATCGAACATAGACTCTTGTTTTGAGCGAGTGTCAGAGCGAGAGTGAAGAAAATGAGTGTGAGATTGTTCGCTCTCGCTCCCACTCTCACACTCATTTGGGGTGGCTGATGGGGCTCGAACCCACGACCCTCGGCTCCACAAACCGATGCTCTAACCGACTGAGCTACAACCACCGTAAAATTGAGCCTACAAAGATATGAGTTTCTTTATACCTACGAACTAATTTCGATGTTAAGTTTTTTTTCTTTCTTTGCAGCTCCTTAAATTATAGGATATATATCATCGTTTATGGCAAATATTTTTAAGTTTTTAATTCCACAGGAAAAAAAGTTTTTCCCACTCTTTGAAAAAGCCTCTGGTAACTTATTAGAAACCGCTGGTGCGCTTACTAAGATGGTAAATTGTACTGATGCTGAGAAGCGTAAGGAATTACTTAGGGAAATAGAAAGACTTGAGCACATAGGTGATAGTGTAACCCATGAAATATTTACTGAACTAAGCACAACCTTTATTACCCCATTCGATAGGGAAGATATTCATGCTCTTACTTCTGCCGTTGATGATGTGGTTGATTTTATTCATGGGTCGGCTAAGCGAATTGAGTTATATAAGATACATGTGCCCGATAATACTATAAGCAAGTTTGCAGAGCTTATTGAAAAAGGCGGTGAAGAACTTCATAAAGCCATTTGCGGCCTTCGCGACCTGAAGAATGTAGATGCTATAAGGTCAGCATGTGTACGTATTAATAGTATTGAGAACCATGCCGACGATATTTTTGACAATGCCATAGCGCGCCTTTTTGTTGAGCAAAAAGATGCTGTCGAAATCATTAAGGTAAAGGAGGTTCTTTCGGTATTAGAAACTGCTACCGATAAGTGCGAAGATGCTGCCAACGTGCTGGAGACTATAATAGTAAAGAACGTTTAAAAACAGTTTATCCATGTCATTACTGGTAGTCATAGTAATATTGGCACTCGGCTTCGATTTTTTAAACGGCTTTCACGATGCTGCTAATTCTATAGCAACAGTTGTTTCCACTAAAGTGCTTACGCCTGCGGTAGCTGTGGCCTGGGCCGCACTGTTTAACTTTCTTTCTTTTTTAATATTTGGCCCTAAAGTTGCTGCCATGGTAGGTAAAGGTGTGGTCGATCCGCACTTTATGACCCTTACTGCGGTTGCGTGCGGCCTTGTAGGTGCTATTATTATTGATATTCTTACCTGGATATGGGGTTTGCCCACAAGTTCATCGCACGCATTAGTTGGCGGGTTGTTAGGGGTAGCTTTGGTAAAGGGTGGTCCTTCTGCTATTATAGCCAGCGGCTTTTATAAAATATTACTCTTTATTATTGTTTCGCCTGTACTTGGCTTGGTACTGGCTTTTATCATTTCACTAACCATAGAGAATATGGCAAGGCGAAGCCACCCCTATAAAATGGATAAGCTTTTTAGAAAGCTCCAATTCGTTTCTTCAGCAGCATTTAGCCTTGGCCATGGTGGTAGCGATGCACAAAAAACCATGGGTATAATATGGATGGCCTTACTGGTTAGTAATACCTTACCTGCTAATGCTCCTTTGCCTTATTGGGTTGTAATAGCTTGCCAAATAGCAATGGGGTTGGGTACCTTATTTGGCGGATGGAGGATTGTAAAGACTATGGGACAGCGAATAACCAAATTACGACCTTTTGAAGGCTTTTGTGCTGAAATGGCAGGGTCTGTTACACTTTATGCAACAATTCTATTTGGTATACCTGTTAGTACTACACACACCATTACCGGTGCTATTATTGGTGTTGGGGCACGCAAACGATTCTCCGCAGTGCGTTGGGGGGTTACATTGAATATTGTTTGGGCATGGGTACTTACTATTCCTATTTCAGCACTTGTTGCAGCTACTTGTTATTGGGTTTGCAGCTTGTTTTAATACTAGCATTTTACCACTTAAAATCTCTTTTATATCTTTATAAAGTTTAATTCATAGTTTATGCTTTCAGCAGAACTGTACGATGTTCGAAAAGATATACTACACCTTTGTGTGCTTGTGCAGGCTCAAATGCATAAGGCTAAGGAAACCTTATTGAAGTTCGATAAGGATTTGGGCTATGAGGTGATAATGAGCGAACAGAAGATAGAAACCTGGAATCACCGAATAAAACGCGATTGCGAAAGCATGCTTTCGTTGTTTAAGCCCACTGCTAAAGATCTGCGTTTTGTATTAGCCGCCTTCAGGATTGTGCAAAGCCTTGGCCGTTGTGCCGATTTTGCCGGTTGGGTTGCCATTTATATATCTGAAACGGAAAGCTCTTTTGAAAAGACTTTGCTGAATAGCTGCAATATGGTACAAATGTTTGAGGAGATTGATGCCATGATGTATGCCGTTCACCAGTCTATCGATAAAGATGATAATAGATTGTTACAAGCCGTTTTTGAAAAAGATGAAATGATAGGCCGGTATCGTATTATGGCTATGGACGCTATCAGCCAGTATATCCAACAACATCCGGAGCAAAGCCAGCGTTGTCTGTACCTTTTTTCTGTAGTAATGAAATTAGAAAGGGTGGGAGATCAGTTGAAAAATATGGCTCAAGAGGTTATTTTCTATAGCGAAGCCAACAGTTCGCATTCATAAAATCAAGGAGCGAGTAATACCGGAGTAATTATTCGGTTACTGATATGGCCCGCTCTGTCAACCAGCCATACTTTAAATTCAACATTAGTGTTGGCTTTAAAGTACCAACTACCCGCCGCCATTATTACCTGTATTTGTCCGCTTAATTCTTTATTAGAGCCACTAGGGGTAATATACGGTACATTATATGGCACGTAAGCTGTATCACCCATTATTGGGTCACTAAGTAAAGGATCGATAATTGGATTATACTTACCTGTTGAGTCCTGTTGCAGTATCTCCACAAAAAAATCGACAGGCGGATTGGTTGTATTATACCCAATATCACCATCGCCGTCGGTAAAACTTACTTGTAATGTGGCTGAACCATCGCCGTTTTCAACCAGGCTTTTGTATGTAATGGCAGGAATAAAAGAATAGTTCTCTTTTTTTGCACATGATGCAATACCCAGAACCATTACAGAGAATAAGCCTATTTTTAAAGAAAGTTTCATCTTAAGCAAATATAGGTTTATTTTTGATGTTTATCTTTTAAAAGTATATGCAAGTTACAGGTAATAACGATATTTCAGACAAAATATTTTCTGTTCAATCTCAAGTTGAGTTTAACGACCTTGCCCTTGAAATTTTCCGATATCAATATGCCCATAATATTGTTTATCAAGATTATGTGAAGTCTATAGGCCGAGACGTGTATGCCGTAAAGACCATTAACGATATTCCTTTTTTGCCGGTGTCATTCTTTAAAACGCATACTATTATATGTGGCGATAAGACTAAATACAATAAGATATTTACCAGCAGCAGCACAACGTCTTCCATGCCATCAAGGCATTTTGTAAAAGATATTTCGGTTTATATAAGTAGCTTCAGAAAAGGTATCCGGTATTTTTATAAAGATATTAATGAGTATTGCGTTTTGGCGCTTTTGCCATCATACCTCGAAAGAGAGGGCTCTTCACTTGTTTTTATGGCCGACGATCTGATTAAGCAAAGCGGGCATGAAAAGAGCGGCTTTTATATGGATAATTATTCTGAGTTGGTTCAAACACTCAGGTTATTGCAAGATCGAAATCAGAAGATATTACTGCTTGGTGTAACGTATGCCTTGCTTAAACAAGCAGAAGAACACCCTATGATGTTGAAGGACACTATCATTATGGAAACGGGTGGCATGAAGGGTAGAAGAGAAGAATTACCAAGAAGTGAAATACATACTATTTTAAAAAAGGCATTCGGAGTAAGTGCTATTCATTCAGAATATGGAATGACTGAACTCCTATCTCAAGGATATTCAAAAGGCGAAGGGATATTTAAATGCCCACCCTGGATGCGTATTGGTATTCGGGAAATTGATGATCCGTTTAATGTGAGTTTTACCTGTGGCAGAGGCGCGATTAATATTATCGACTTGGCCAATATTTATTCCTGCTCGTTTATTGCAACAGATGATGTTGGAACATTGCAAGGCAATGGCGACTTTGAAATATCTGGCCGGATAGATTATAGTGATATTAGGGGTTGCAACCTTATGGCTAGCGAGCTGTAAAGTTTTTAACTAAACTGTTGTATTACTTCTTCCACTGGCTTTGTGTTATTGAAATAGCCGAGTATCTTTAATAATACTTCTTCCACCATAGCATCAGGGCAAGATGCACCGCTTGTTAATACTATAGTTACAGGTTCTTTAGCAGGTAAAAAATCTGCAGTGCTTTTTACAGTTTCACTATGTATATCGAAATGATTGATAAGGTCTCTCGATTCTATTTCTTTAGCAGAAGATATAAAGAAGGTCCTGAATTTTCGTTCGCAAAGTTCAACTATATGTTGGGTGTTTGAGCTGTTATATCCACCAACTACAATAGCAATATCAGCATGCTGTTGTAGCATTAGTTGTGTGGCATCCTGATTTTCATTTGTGGCATAACACAATGTATCCCGTGTATCGGCAAAATGTTGCTTTAAGGTTTCAGCGTCATATTTCTCTGCCATTATGTTTTTCAGATAATCGGCAATACCTTGTGTTTCGGCAGCCAACATAGTGGTTTGGTTTATCACACCAATCTTATCAAGGCTCGTTTCCGGATCGAACGTATCTGAATAGCGGCCTTTAAAAGTTTTTTCAAATTCCTCGCGAGAGGCTTTGCCAAGTATATAATTACCAAGCAACATGGTTTCCTGAATATCTTTTACAACAAGCGAAGGGCTGCTGGCAGCACTGTGTGAGAATGTAGCGCGCGTCTCTTCGTGAAATGGCTTTCCATGTATTATTACCGTGTAATTGTCGGTGCCAAGTTTCTCGGCTTTGTTCCATACACGGTGTACAAAAGGGCAGGTGGTATCGTATGATTGTATTTCTATACCAAGGTCAGATAACTGCTTCTTTATCTCGACCGTCGTTCCGAATGCAGGCAGTATAACCACATCGGCAGGTGTAAGTTCGCTGAATGGTGTTATAATATTGCCATACGTATCCATTAAAAATTTAACTCCCTGTTCCTGCAAGTTGGCATTTACTTCGGGGTTATGTATCATTTGGCTAAGTAAAAAAATACGCTTGCCCGGATTTTCTTTTATAGCACGGAAAGAAAGTTCAATAGCATTTTGTACACCATAACAAAAGCCAAAATGGCGCGCCATTAAAAAACGCACCGGCCCAAAATCGAGCAGGGTAGGCGAAAAGTCTTTTTTCTTTGGGTCTTGTGCCGAGCGATGCTCCTTAACCTTGGCTAATATAGGGCTACTGTAAAAAGCAGGTATTTCAAACGTTTTCATGGGGCACAAAGTTAGTTATTTGGTGGTTAATCGCATCACCGTATTCTTAAGAATGGTCTGTTGGGCTATTTATATATATTTGCTTCAATAACCCATTGAACCATGAAAAAATCAGCTATAACAGTAATGCCCGAATATTACGACAGATATATAATGCCTGTTGACGATGTTAATGTTACGGAAGCACTAAAGAAGTACGACGTATCATTATTCGATAAAACATCATTAGCAAAGATCGGAGCCAATGTATACGAGCCGGGTAAATGGACAGTCAAGGATATTATACAGCACGTGATAGATGCTGAAAGGGTATTTACATATCGCGCATTACGCTTTGCCCGTAATGATAAAACAGCTTTGTCGGGTTTTGAAGAAAACGATTATGTTAAAAATACCAATGTTGCCAAACGCAGTCTCGATGATATTTTAAACGAGTTTGATACTGTCCGTCGTTCTACTATTTATCTGTATAAGAACTTTACCGATGAGATGTTGCTCAGGTCAGGAAATGCATCCGGTAAAGATATAACCGTATTGGCTTTAGGTTTTATTATAGCTGGCCATGCACTACACCACAGCACGATTATAAAAGAGCGGTATTACAAGCTGATTCAATAAAGACGTAATCTTTATTTATCAAGACTGCCGAATACCTTTTTAAGTAAATCGGTTACGCGTGCAGCCGGGTTCTGGCGTATCTTCAGTTCTTCTTGGGCAAGCAGTATAAACAAGCCATTCAACGCCTGTTGAGTTACATACTCATTAAGGTCGGTGTTCACTTTTTTATCTCCGGTAAACATGGTGGTTTTGTTGTAGGCGCTAGCCATTGGGGTCCAGTATTTGGTAACGTTCACACTGGCTATAGCATCTTTTACAATTGGTAAAAAAGCATCATGCAGTTGTTGCGATGTTTTGCTTTTTAAATACTGTGTTGCGGCATCATTACTTCCTTTTAGTATTGAAAGTCCATCACTGATTGACATTGATAGAATTGCATTGGCAAATATGGGGGCAGCTTTAACGGCAGCTTGCTCAGCGGCGCGGTTAACACTTAATACAAAATCATCAACCTGTTTCTGCTGACCCGTTTTTATAGCAAGGTCCTTTACTTTTTGTGCATCCGGTGGGAAGGGGATCTTTATAAGGCTATCTTTAAAGAACCCATCTGTTTTCGAAGCTGATGAACCCGCGTTATTCGAGCCCACTTTTAAGGCTTCTTTCAATCCGTTAACTATATCATCATTGCTAAGCCCGGTGCCCCCGGTTGAATCTTTCTTTCCTTCAACTTTTTTCAGGTCTTTATTGGCATCTTGTTTTGCACCATTTATGGCATTGCCCAGGTTAAACTGTGCAAACGAACCAATGGATATTGTAATGAAAGCCAGTGCTGCAACGATGTGTTTTTTCATAATGATTTAATTAAGTAGGGCAAACCTACAAATTGAATATGAAGTAATGATGAATAAATTACTGATAGATGAAAGTAATATTTTGAATAATTGCAGGGTGCAGGCTTTGCGCAACCGGGCAGGTGCGGCCTGCATGTTCAAGTATGCTCTTTTCTTTATCGGTATAGTTTTTAGCAGGTATAGTGATAGCTACGTGTACTTCTGATACCCGGCGTGGATTAGCAGCCATTACCTTGGTTACCTCAGCCGAAGCCCCATCCATATTTATGTTGTGGGTATTAGCCGCAATACCCATAACGGTTAACATGCAGTTAGCCAGTGATGTAGCCAAAAGGTCGGTTGGCGAAAAGGCTTCTCCTTTGCCATGATTATCTATCGGTGCGTCGGTTATAATTTTACTGCCCGACGCAATATGTGTGGCTTCGGTACGTAATTGACCTGGGTAAAGTACTTTTGAAGTTGCCATAGTAGAACTGTTTAAAATTTATTAGCTTTGTAATACAAATATAGTGTCTGCAGTTTTGAAAAATCATATTATAATATTCTTTCTCTTGTTTTCGATGCTTTCGGGCACCCTTGCAAAAGGACAAGATGCGCAAACCAGGGTTGCTAACGGAGAGGATATTAATGTGCTTTATAAGAGCATGGCTCTTGGCGGAATATTTATGCATTCTGAAGGATGGGGATTGTTCTTTAGAAAAGGTACCATAAATACTATATTCCGTAAGTCTTTCTGGGAAATAGAAACGGCTACTATGCATAGCGATAAAGAGATCAAAAGCCAGAACACGTATTATCCGGATGCATCCAGTTATTATTTTGGAAAGCTTAATGGTATGCAGGTATTCAGGGTTGGGGTAGGTAATTACAGGATGCTTTGGAGGAAGAATGATGAGCATTGCATAGAAATTGATGCTGTATATTCAGGTGGGCTTTCTGTTGCTGTTCTTAAGCCTGTCTATCTTGAAATTATTCAATCGACCCCAAGTCAAAATGAATTTGTATTGTCTGATCAAAAATATGACCCCAATAACGACACTCCATCCAATATTTACGGGCGTGGCTCAGTATTTGATGGTTTAGGCCAATTGTCATTTCATCCGGGTGCGTACGTTCGCCTGGGTCTTAATTTTGACTATAGCGGAAGGCATGATATGGTTAAAGCCATAGAAACGGGTATTGAGGTTGATGGCTACCCACAACCCATACAAATTATGGCTCCTCAAATTTCTTCTAACAACCAGTTCTTTCTGAATTATTACCTGAGTATTAGTTTTGGTAAACGCTGGTTTTAATACGTTAAATTGTGGCTGATAATACTGAGACTATACAAACTACCGAAGCTCCACGCAAACCGCAATGGTTAAGGGTTAAATTACCTAACGGAGAGAATTATTTAAAAGTAAGAAGCGCTGTTGATAACAACAAACTTCATACTATATGCCAAAGCGGTAATTGCCCGAATATGGGCGAATGCTGGGGCGCAGGCACTGCAACCTTTATGATATTAGGGAATATATGTACCCGTTCGTGCCAGTTTTGTGCAGTAGCTACAGGCCGCCCATTACCTGCAGATTTAAAAGAACCTGAGAGGGTTGCTGATGCAGTTTTTTTAATGAAAGTAAAGCATTGTGTTATAACCTCGGTTGATAGGGATGACCTGAAAGACGGAGGCACTTCTATATGGCAGGAAACCATCAGGGCTATACGCAGAAAGAGCCCAACTACTACTTTAGAAACATTAATACCCGATTTTAAAGGAGAGCGAGAGTTAGTTGAAAAAATAATAGAAGTTCATCCTGAAGTGGTTTCTCATAACATAGAAACGGTGCGCAGGCTTACTAAAGAAATAAGAGTTCAGGCAAAATACGACAGAAGCTTGGATGTATTAAGAATGCTGAAAGAGGGCGGTATGAACACCAAATCGGGTATAATGCTGGGCTTGGGTGAAACGAAAGAAGAGATATTAGAAAGTATAGACGATTTGGCCGGAGTAGGTTGTGATGTACTAACCATGGGCCAATACCTGCAGCCAACCCCAAAGCATGCTAAGGTGCAACAGTTTGTGCACCCGGATGTTTTTGCCGAGCTTAGAGAAATAGCATTAACAAAAGGCTTCCGGTATGTTGAAAGCGGCCCGCTGGTAAGATCTTCATACCATGCTGAAAAGCATGTGTTTTAATCTTTTCCGGGCTGTATAAAGAATTATATTGGGATTCACGGCTGTTTTCTCGTCAATCGCTCAATGTTTAAGGCATTTCACTAAATGCAGATACTGAATTTCACGAGAAATTCAGCTATTTGCAAAGGAGCTTGGAATTGTTTAAAAAAACGTACAAATTAATTTACTGTAGTGATAGTTTATATATATTTGTAAAACAAATTGATTTATTATGAAAAGAGGTATTGTAATGCGTTCGTCATTGTCATTTCCGGCCATATTATTAGGGGTGGCTATGCTGTCTTCTAGTGTTTATCTTTATAAGAATGCCCATACAAGGCAATATGCTCCTGGTTTTTCAACCAAGGAAGATGCTGATAATGATGGAGGTGCAGCAGGAATGTATAAATACTTCTTTAATGCCCGTAAAAACGTGACTACCAACAGTCTTGATTATGCGGCTATGTTAAAATCGGAACAAGCCATACAAAAAGCAAGAAAGAACCATGGCCCAATGGGTGTTTTGGGACTTAATTGGCACAGTATGGGTCCATCAAATGTGGGTGGCCGTACAAGGTCTATTTTAATTGATAAAAATGACCCTTCAGGGCAAACTATAATTGCGGGTGCTGTTTCAGGTGGTTTATGGAAATCTACTGATGGCGGCGCTAGCTGGGACAGTATTAACGATAACATGGGTACCCTTAGTATTGGATGTATAACCCAGGATGTGAATGGAAATATATTTGCAGGTACCGGCGAAGGTTTCTCTGTACAGTTTTACCCAACAGGCCAGGGTTTTAGTGCTGGTATTTTGGGTGGCGGTATTTACAAATCTACTGATGATGGGGCTACCTTTACATTAATGCCTTCAACAACCCCGTCTGCGGTTAACAGTACCTCAGCTAACTGGGCTTACATTAACAGAATAGCTGTTCTTTCTACTAATCCACAAGTTATATACGCTGCTACTAACCAGGGAGTAGAAGTTAGTACAGATGGCGGAACTACATTTAATATGGCTTCTAGTGGAACAGGATCTACTAAATTAGCTGGTGATGCATTAGATTTAAAGGCATCGAATGATGGAAAGCTTGTAATTGCAACAGTTAATGGTTCTTCGTATTATTGTTATCCTACTGTTTCAAATACAACATTTTATGCAATTCATTCTACCGGTGCCGGCAGGCTTCCTGGGGCAGGTGGTTTAGGTGGCCGTGTTGAGTACGGTATTGCTCCTGATAACTCTGATATAGTCTACGCTTCTGTAATAAATGCATCTAATGCCTTTACAGGTATATTTTTTACTATGGATGCTGTTAGTTCAAATATTGGTGGTACATGGTATGAAATTGGCCCGGGTGGAAGTAAGAGTTTTGATCCTTACGCCTTGCCTGGCGGCGGTTCCCCTGATCAGGGTACCTATGATAATACTATAGCCGTATTCCCAGGGAGCCCAAGCAAAGCATTGTTTGGCGGAACAACTTTATGGTCATGGACACAAGCTGTTTCCGGAGATTCTGCAGGTGGATGGGTTAGTGTTACTCCTTACCCTCCTTACTTAGGCATTCCTACAATAGTTCACTCAGATCTTCATACAATTGTTATTGACCAAAATAACCCTAAAACTCTATTTATTGGTTGCGATGGTGGTATTTATAAGAGCTATGATGGTGCCAAAACGTGGCAACCCGAGAACAGAAATTATGATGTAACCCAGTTTTATGCTATCGCTTTTTCACCATATGTAAACCCAGCCAACGGTGAAGGTATTATGGGCGGAACCCAGGATAATGGTACCCCTTATATGAATGGTAACCAATATTACACGCAAGATGGTATATGGGTAGGTCAGGGCGATGGCGGAGGTTGTGTTGTTTCGGGCCTTAACCCTAATGCATATTATGTAACCTTTGATAATGATGGGATGACTCGCTCGGCAGAGCTTAGCAGCGTTACTGCCTTTGGTGCACCCGCAAGTGGTGCAAACGTGTATACAACCACAGAAGGCTTGGGTAGGGGAGCTAATATAGATAGCGTATATTCTAAGACAACTGCTGGTAATGGCGGCTGCTTTGTTGACCCGATAGCTTTATATGAAAACCCGTATGACGTTACAACATTAGATTCTATGAAATGGGTGGCCGACGCCAACCATAAAGCAGGTGATACAATATATCCTGTAAGTACAAACGCACAGATTCCTTTTCCTTATGTGCTTATCAAAGCCATTAGCAAAGGCGATACTGTAAAAGTTCAAAACAGGGTCATCTCTAAAGTTGCTGCCGCTTTTTCAGCTACAAACGGTGTCTGGATAAATATGCAGGCAACTGATTTTTCTGATGGCACTGTTTGGATGCCAATTGGCGGTCCGCTTTCAAAGCCTGATGCATTTAGTGGTAACGACCCTGTGCATTGTATGGCTTGGTCGGGTAATGGAGATGCCTTGTTTGTTGGTACTGAGGGTGGCCAATTTTACAGGTTCTCAAACCTTGATTCTATAATTGATACCTCATACATAACAGGTGCATTATATTCGAGAGTACATAATAGTAACAATTCGGTTGTTAATACTAAAACACGCGTTATTTCTACTAAGCTTACTTTACCTGGTAACGGTGGGAATGATATATTAGGTATTGCTACTGACCCTAAAGACCCTAACAAAGTAATGGTTACCATTGGTAATTATGGTAGTAACGTACACGTTTACTATTGTGGAAATGCTACTGCAGCTAACCCTACATTTGTATCGGCACAAGGTAACTTGCCAGATATGCCGGTGTATAGCTGCGTTCTTGATGTTATAAATAGTTCTCAGCCTAAAAGCGCTATAGTAGCTACAGAGCATGGTATCTATTCAACCTCTGATATTACTTTGGCTAATCCGGTATGGGCTGCTGATAATAACGGTATGGCAAATACACTTGTATTAGCTGTTAAGCAAGAAACATTACCTCCTTGGGAATGTAACAACTCAGGTAACCTTTATATAGGTACCCATGGTAGAGGTGCATGGATGGATTCTACATTCTTTATACCAACCGGCATTAAGCCAATTGTTGCATCAAGCCTCAAGGTGAATATGAATATTTATCCTAACCCGATGAATATGGGCGGTACCATTTCATTTACTTTACCTAAGTCTGACAAGGTATCGATTACCATATACGATATGCAAGGCAGAGTGGTGAAAGAAATACCTGTAGCAAGTTCAGCTCCTGGCGAACATACAGTAAGTATTAACTCACAAGATATGCCTGCTGGTGTGTATTTAGCTACCTTAGTTGGCGCTGACTTCCACCAGACAACACGATTTGTAGTTACCCGATAAAGGCCTTAATAAACAAGACTAAAAAAAGTCTCGCAGAAATGCGGGACTTTTTTGTTATACCTAATTGCAGAAGATTAAATTTGCATCCTCATTTTATAAAATCATTACACTATGACCAAAATAAAAGTAGCCATTAACGGCTTTGGAAGAATTGGAAGAGTAACCTTAAGGGCTCTTTTAAAAAGAAGCAATATTGAAGTAGTAGCTATTAACGATATTACAGATAGCGCTACCCTTGCACATCTTTTTAAATACGATTCAATACATGGTAAGTTTGATGGTACTGTTGCTGCTGACAGCGAATCGCTTACTATTAATGGTAAAAAGATACGCATCACTGCACAAAAAGACCCTGCTATGTTACCATGGAAGGAACTAGGTGTAGATATAGTAATTGAATCTACCGGATTTTTTATTGATAAGGACAGTGCTGGCAAACATATTGCTGCAGGTGCCCTTAAGGTTGCTATATCAGCTCCTGCAAAAGGAACCGATATTAAAACCATTGTAATGGGGATTAATGATAAGGACTTGAAAGCTACCGATGTAATTATATCTAACGCGTCATGCACTACCAACTGTGCTGCGCCTATGGCTAAGGTTATACATGAAAACTGGGGTATTGAGGTAGGTTTTATGACTACTGTACACGCTTACACCAGCGATCAAAAGTTGCATGACTCTCCGCATAAAGATATGCGCAGGGCACGTGCTGCTGCTCTTTCAATGGTTCCAACGTCAACCGGTGCTGCTAAAGCAATTGCTGAAGTGTTCCCTGAGTTGAAAGGTAAATTAACAGGTGATTCTATACGTGTACCTGTGCCTGATGGTTCTATTACCGATTTTACTTTTATCGTTAAGAAAACTGCTACTGTTGCTGATATTAATGCTGCATTCAAAAAAATATCTGAAGGTCCTTTAAAAGGAATCTTAGAATATTCTGATGAGCCATTGGTTTCTGCAGATATTGTAGGCAATACACATTCTTGTGTATTTGATTCTGGCCTTACTGCAGTAATTGGCAATTTGGTTAAGGTTAGCGGCTGGTACGATAACGAATCAGGTTATTCAAACCGCTTAGTTGACCTGGTAGAAAGGATGGGCGCGAACTAAGCGAAGTGCTTTAGTTCAAGCTTTTCTCCGTCGAATACTGCATAACTGGAGTAGTTTACCCATTCTCCGAGATTAACGTATAAGGCATTACCTAACTGCATTTGCAGAGGTAAATGCCTGTGCCCGAAAATGTAGTAATCGTTGTGCTCTTTTTTCTCGGTTTCTTTTACAAACTGAACAAGGTATTCGTCGTCTTCACCTTTCCAGGCATCTTTCTCTTTATTGGTGCCACGGCTGGTATTCGACCAGAAATTTGCAATACCAATGCCTGTGTTGGGGTGTATACGTGCAAACATCCATTGCAATAATGGATTAGCAAATACCTTCTTTATGAGTTTATAACCATAATCTCCCGGGCCGAGTCCATCACCATGGGCAAGGAAAAATTTCTTACCCCCATATTCGCGTGTAATAGGCTTACGGTAAATAGTTACGCCAAGTTCGTCTTGCAAATAATCAAACATCCACATATCGTGGTTGCCTGTGAATAAATAAATAGGAATACCTGAGTCAGCTATTTCAGCAATCTTTCCGAGTAGTCTTGTGAATCCTTTAGGAATGGCTTTGCGATACTCAAACCAAAAATCAAACATATCGCCCATTAAGTAAATTTCTGCTGCATCTTTCTTTATCTTATCAAGCCATTTTACGATGCGCTTTTCACGCTCAAGGCTTTTCTCTCGTGTAGGTACACCCAAATGAAAATCTGATGCGAAATATATTTTTCCTTCTCTCATTAGCTATTACATTCGTTATTCAATACTCAGTGTTGGATATTCGTTATTCAGAACGCCCCGTTCTTAATATCATCAACCACAGCAGGATCGAGCAGGGTAGAGGTGTCACCTAAATTACCTGTATCGCCTTCAGCAATTTTGCGCAATATACGGCGCATTATTTTACCCGATCGGGTTTTCGGTAGCCCTCTTACAACTTGTATCTTATCTGGCTTTGCAATAGGCCCAACCAGTTTAGTAACTACTTCTATTATTTCTTTTCGCAAAGCTTCTATGTCTTGTCTTTCTTTAGTACATATAACATAAGCATAAATGCCCTGCCCTTTAATTTCATGCGGGTAACCTACAACTGCCGATTCTACGACATCCGGATGTTCGTCGATAGCATCTTCAATATCCGCCGTACCTAAACGGTGGCCCGATACTTTTATTACATCATCAACACGGCCGGTAATACGATACATACCGTCTTCATCGCGTTTGCTACCATCGCCGGTAAAATACATGTTGTTGTATGTTGCAAAATAATTCTGTCTGCAGCGCTCATGGTCGCCATACGTAGTGCGGACTATGGAAGGCCATGGGAATTTAATGCATAAACCACCTTCAACAGAATTTCCTTCTTGCTCTTTGCCTTCACTATCTACTATTACAGGCTGTACACCCGGTAAAGGATACGTAGCCAGGCTCGGTTTGGTATCTGTTATTCCGGCCAGCGGCGATATAAGTATACCACCAGTTTCAGTTTGCCACCAGGTATCAACAATAGGGCAGCGGTTTTTACCAATGTGCCCATGATACCAGTGCCACGCTTCTTCGTTAATAGGTTCACCTACGCTGCCTAACACTCGTAATGAGTCAAGCTTATAAGGTGTTACGAATTCATCTCCTGCTGCCTGTAATGAACGGATTGCAGTAGGAGCGGTGTATAAAATATTTACTTTGTGTTTATCTACTATTTGCCAAAAGCGCCCTGCATCGGGGTAGGTAGGTATGCCTTCGAACATGAGCATGGTTGCACCTGCAAGTAATGGTGCGTACACTATATATGAATGGCCAGTAACCCAACCAACATCGGCGGTGCACCAATATACCTCGCCTTCGTTATACTGAAATACATTAATGAACGAATACCAGGTATAAACCATGTACCCGGCTGTGGTATGTACAACGCCTTTAGGCTTGCCTGTTGAGCCCGATGTGTAAAGGATGTATAACATGTCTTCTGCATCCATTTCTTCAGCATCACAGCCTATCAATGCATCAGCCATCTCTTCGTGCCACCAAACATCTCTTTCAGGTTTCATGGTTACATTAACACCGGTATGTTTTAGAATAACCGATTTGCGAATGGTTGGGCAAGTTTCTAATGCCTCATCCACTATCTTCTTTAAGTCTATTGCTTTAGCCCCACGGTAAGCGCCATCTGCTGTTATTACTATTTCGCAACCACAATCGTTTATACGGTCAGATAACGATTGACCTGAAAAACCTGCAAATACTACCGAATGAATAGCGCCTATACGCGCGCATGCTAACATGGCAATCACTGCTTCGGGTACCATAGGCATATAAATACAAATGCGGTCTCCTTTTTTTGCCCCTAAGTTTTTTAATACATTAGCAAAGTGGCTCACTTCCTGATGAAGTTCGTGATAACTTATATGACGTGTGCGGCCATTCGGATCATTAGGTTCCCAAATTATGGCTGTTTGGTTGGCTCTTTTTTCTAAATGCCTGTCGAGGCAGTTTTCTGTAATATTAAGCTTACCACCAATAAACCATTTTATATCGGGCGTCTTAAAATTCCATTCCAAAACTTTATCCCATTTCTTTTTCCAGGTAAAGTTGTCGGCTATATCGGCCCAAAAACCTTCAGGGTCTTCAACACTTCGCTTATAATCTTGAGTATATTGTTCGAAAGAGCTTATGCGAGCCGCCATAATAATGCTTGTTATTCAAAATTAGCAAAATATAGTTAAGCATATCAACCCTGAACTTCTAAAGGCTTTATGATTAAAATCAGCAAGACATAACATCTTTTGCCCAAGGCCCCTTTAGGGGTTTGGGGTAAGTGTATACTGTTTTTGTTTTAATATACCCCCACCCCCCTGAAGGGGGCTCAAGGCGTATCTACTTCACAGCCCCTTTAGGGGTTTGGGGTAAGTGTATACTGTTTTTGTTTTAATATACCCCCACCCACCCTGAAGGGGGCTCAAGACGTATCTACTTCAAAGCCCCTTTAGGGGTTTGGGGTAAAACGCCATACTATGCAAAGATTATTGCAAAAAGTCCCTACTTTTGCGCCAATGAAGAAGTGGGTTTTAAAGGCTGTTGTTCAAAAAGGTATATCATATTTGCCGGGAGGCCATAAGATCAATTACCTGTTTCAGAAATATGTTACCAAAGGAGTTAATCTTTCTGATGAATATTTCTTCGACCGCTTAAGCCACGCCCGCGAACATTTGGATAATTACGAAAAACTAATTGGTGCTGCTTCATTAAACAATACCTTAGAAATAGGAACAGGCTGGTACCCGGTAGTACCTATTAGTTTGTTTTTATATGGTGCGAATAATATAAACACCATTGATATATCACCTTTACTTACAAAGGAGTCATTAAAGATTGCCCTGACCAGGTTTATGAATATTAGTGACAATGGTGAGTTAAATAGGTATATAAAAGTTTCACCTGAGCGATTGGCTACACTGAAAAAACTCTATGGCGAGTATGAAGGTTTGCCGATGAACGAAATATTGGCTACGCTTAAAATTAACTACCTAATAAAAGATGCAAGGGCAACCGGCTTTGCCGATAAATACTTCGACATGGTAAGTTCTAATAATACCTTCGAGCATATTTACCCCGCTATTTTAGAAGGCATATTAAAGGAGTTTAAGCGCATTACCAAATCCGGAGGATTGATGTCGCACAGTATTGATATGTCGGACCATTTTGCCCATTTTGATAAAGCAATAAGTGTGTTCAACTTTTTAAAGTACAGCGATAAGCAATGGGAGTTGATAGATAATTCAATTCAGCCGCAGAACCGTTACCGCATAACTGAATACAAGGACTTGTACAAGAAGCTAGGCATACCCATTACTAAAGAAACATTGGTGCGTGGTAATATGGATGCGCTTAAACAGTTAGACCTTGACGAGAAGTACAGTGGGGAACCGCTTGAAGATATTGCAGTGATACATTGCAATTTGGCGAGTGTAATGGCTTAATAATATTAAGCTGTTTTTTCAAGTAGTTCAATTGCCCGTATAATTTGGGCTGTATACTGCTCGTAATGATCTTTACCAAGACCGAGTAAGCCTCCTTCACTAGGTTGATGTTCAATTAAAGAAAAAAGTTTCTCAATGTCATTATCCTTTGTTTCTTCCGGATATGCATCTAGGAATTGCTCGTAGGAAATTTGTTTTGCTAATAATTGCCGTGCTGCTTTTGCGGCTATATTTCTTTGAGATTCCATACTCGTTAAGGCTTTCTTAGTTAAACGATTTTACTATTATATAGTGGGTGAATTTATGATTTTATTGATAAATGTAGTTGTTGAAATATAATTAACTATTTTATTACATATACTAAATTTATTAGGTAAATTTGTTTTAAGTGATAAGTTATTATGAGGTAACCTCGGCATAATGTGGACAGTAAATAGCTACCAATTACTTGTCCCAAAATAAATATTGAAAACCAGGTGATTACGAAGCGCACCGACATTTACGACACGAATTTTCCAGATGTGGTGTTGTTCAAGTTTTTGAAAATCAATGGGTAATATAAAAATAATGATTTACATACGACAGAAACCGACATTTTGCGACATGAGTCAATCGCCAAAGACGGGTTACAAAACATCTTTTTTTTCTGAATTTAATTTTCTGAAAATCAATTGGTTGATGGGTAACAAAACCGAAAAGTGTAACCCCAATACAGCGGTTTTAAGCTTAATAAAATGGAACGCAGATAACGCGGCTTGTTTATGATTAAAAAGATAAGATGATTGAAGATATTAATGAATCAATGTCATCATCGTTTTATTGTGAAAAACTTCGCGTCTTTTTGTCTCAGCAGTAAGAAACAACTAATTAGTACTTTTGTTTTATGTTAAGCCAATTTCAAAAATCAGTATTATCACTCATTCCACAAGCTGGTAAGAGGTCTTTTCTGTTGGCCGTGAGTGGCGGTGTTGATTCGGTTGTTATGGCAGAGTTATTTAAGAAGGCCGGATACGAATTTGCTATTGCGCATTGTAACTTTCAGTTACGTGGTAAGGAATCAGAAGGGGATGAGAAGTTTGTAAAGGAGTTGGCAACAAAATATAAAGTGCCTTTTTATGTAAAGCGTTTCGATACCGATACATATGTGGCGGAGCATAAAGTGTCGACCCAAATGGCAGCGCGCGAACTGCGGTATCAGTGGTTTAACGATTGCTTGAAACATGAAAAACTAGACTATTTGGTAATTGCCCATCATGTAGATGATGCTATAGAGACATTTTTTATTAACCTTCTTCGTGGCACCGGTATTGCAGGGTTGCATGGCATTGCATCGGTGCAAAAGAATTTAATACGTCCGCTTTTAAGTTTTTCACGAAAAGAAATAGAAGAGTACGCAAGTGCCCAGAAACTTAAATGGAGAGAAGATAGCAGTAATGCATCTGATAAATATGAGCGGAATAAAATACGTCATCATTTAATTCCGGAGCTATTGAAGATAAGCACTGATGCCACTAAGGCCATTGGGCATACAATAGAGAACCTTGCTGAAACAGAGATTGTATACAGAAAAGCTATTGAAAAAGAGTTGAGCAAACTTGTTACCGTTGGAAAAGATAAAACGACTATTCCTGTGAATGGATTAAAGAAATTAGAGCATCCTGCTTTATACCTTTATGAGTACATAAAGCGTTACGGCTTTAACTATGTTCAGGCTAAGGAAGTTTGCCATGCAATAGAAGGTCAATCGGGTAAAATATTCTTATCGACAAGCCACAGGATAATAAAAGACAGAAAAAACTTGGTTTTGGAACCCATCAACACTGACAATAATAAGGCCCCGGTTAAGATAGAAGACGGTGATAATGGCTTTGTAGATAAAGACCTGAGCCTTTTAATAGATATTAAAGATAAACCTGCCGGTTATAAGCCTTTTCACCCTCAATCTGTAGGCTGTTTTGACTATAATAAGTTAACGTTTCCGCTTACCGTAAGACCTTGGGCGAAAGGTGATAAATTTTACCCTTTGGGTATGAATAAACCAAAGAAAATCAGCGACTTTCTTATTGATGCTAAAATTTCACTAGCTGATAAAGATAGGGTGTCGGTAATGCTATCGGGTAATGAAATTGTATGGTTAATAGGACATAGAATTGATGACCGCTATAAAATTGCACCCGCCACAAAAAAATTGTACATTTGTAACATAGTAAATACAGAATAAGATATGGATACAATCAAGAAACCTGAAACTATTGAGAAGGAAAAAGTAGCTGAACTTCATTTCCCTGATACCGAAGTGCTTTTATCGAAAGATGATATACAAAGACGTTCATACGAACTGGAACGTGCAAGTCAGCTTGGCAATGGAGATCATGTAAAGATTAAGATAATATTCGAAGATACCGATGGCCCTAAGCAAGTTGAAACTACTGTGTGGGCTGTAACCAAAGAGCGTATTGTGTTAAAGCACGGTATTACTATTCCAATTAAACGCATCCACGAAATCAGGCTGTAAAGAGGCATGAAGAACTCACACCTGAAAGGGTTTTCCTTATTGGTATTGTTGTTCTCCGTATTTTCTCTGTCTGCACAGATAGTTAAAAGCCCTGTTGCATGGACTTTTACAGTTAAGCAGGTTAATGATACTGAATATACGTTGGTGTCGGATGCTGCTATTCAAAAAGGATGGCACATGTATTCGCAGTATGTGGGCGATAATGGCCCGGTTCCCACTGCGTTTAAATACGATTCATCTGCCAACTACGTATTAGAGGGGAAAACAAAAGAAGGAACACCTATAAGCCGCTACGAGAAGGCCTTTTCGATGGACGTAAAGTACTTTGAAGGTAAGGTAGAGTTTAGCCAGAATATTAAAGTACAGAACACGAAAGGGTTTACTATAAAGGGGAATGTATATAGCATGACCTGTAACGACTCTATGTGCCTGCCTCCTAAGCAGGTTGATTTTGCCTTTACGATACCTGCAGCAACGGTAGGCGCAGCATCTTCTTCTAAAGAGGATGGTTATTGGGGTATATTCTTTCTTGGGCTTGGTATTGGCCTGGCTGCATTATTAACGCCTTGTGTGTTCCCGATGATACCGCTTACTGTTAGTTTTTTTCTTAAAAAGAACGCAACAAGGAAAAGAGGGTTGCGTGATGCGCTTATATATGGGGTTTGTATAATAGTTATATATGTTGCCCTGGCTGCCATCATTACTGCTTCCTTTGGCCCATCAGGCTTAAACGCTATAGCCAGTAATGGTTGGGTCAATATCCTTTTCTTTATAATATTTATGGTTTTTGGTGTATCGCTTTTAGGAGCATTTGAAATTACCTTACCATCATCATGGGGAAGTAAGACAGATAGCGCTTCGGATAGGGGAGGAATATTAGGGATATTCTTTATGGCGCTTACGTTATGTATTATTTCATTTTCCTGTACCGGTCCTTTTTTGGGTGCCTTGCTTGCGGGTGCCTCATCCAATAATCAATACTGGAGTTTGATTGTGGGTATGTTCTCTTTCTCTTTTGCTTTGTCTATTCCTTTTGTGCTTTTTGCATTCTTCCCTACATTGCTTACTGCATTACCAAAGTCGGGTGGATGGCTTAATACTATAAAGGTTGTATTCGGATTATTTGAATTGGCTTTTGCACTTAAATTCCTTTCAACAGCTGACCTGGTAGGCTTACATATTAAGTCCCTAAATTTCCACATTAATGGCCCTATGGGTATATTGAGGCGTGAAATATTCCTAATACTATGGATCGTAATATTCTCTATAATGGGCCTCTATCTGTTAGGCAAGATCAAGTTCCATCATGATGCTGTACTGAAATATGTAAGTGCATACAGAGTGATATTAGCCATCCTTGCATTTTCTTTTTCATTATACCTTGTACCGGGCCTGTTTGGTGGCTCACTCAGGCTTATTGGCGGATTCCCACCACCTTCTTTCTATAGCGAAGGATGGAACCTGGGTGGAATGTGTACTGCAGTTAAAACGGAAGTTGGTCCGCAAAACAATAGGGTGATCGGTTGTCCGCTTAACCTTAATTGCTTTCACGATTATGATGAAGCAGTTGCTGAAGCTAAGAGAACAGGCAAGCCTATAATGATCGACTTTACCGGCTTTTCGTGTGTGAACTGCCGTAAAATGGAAGAAAATGTATGGTCAGAGTCAAGGGTGCTAGACGTTATAAAGAACGATTATGTGTTGGTTTCGTTGTATGTAGATGATAAGACCGAGCTTCCCGCTGACAAACAAACTACCTCTAAAATAAACGGAGATAAGATTGAGACTTACGGAGAGAAATGGAGCGATATGGAAACTACATTGTTTAAAAGCAATACTCAACCTTTATATGCACTAATTGATGCTGATGGCAACCTGCTTGCTCCAACCCGTGGATATACCCCTGATGTTGAACAATACCTCAAATTCCTTACGGATGCGAAGAATGCTTTACATCCTTCATTCGGGAAACCTTCAGTTACTATCACTCCTTAACGCCTTATGAAGGAAAGTATAAAACAGTTGTGGGACAAGCACCCGCTTTCTCTTATAGTAATTGTTGGGCTTTTCTTTCGTGCTCTTGCCGTAATATTTTCTAAGGGTTACGGTATGTTCGATGATCATTTTTTAGTTATTGAGGCATCACAATCGTGGGTTGATGGATACGATTATAATAACTGGCTTCCTTCGAGTGGGGCTCAATCACCTGATGGACACAGCCTATTTTATTCAGGTATTCACTTCCTGATATTTAAATATTTGAAATGGCGTGGCCTTATGGATCCACAAGGTAAGATGTATATAATACGGGCATTACACGCGTTATGGTCGATGCTGGTTGTGGTATATGGGTACAAAATAACGGAGTTCTATGCTGGCAAAAAAGTAGCGCGTCAGGCTGGCATGATACTGTCTATCCTTTGGTGCGTGCCAATGCTTGCTGTACGTAACCTGGTAGAAGTAGTATGTGTTCCACCGTTAATGATAGCGACTTGGATGTTGATCAATCCTGCAATAAAAGATAAACTAAAGACATATGCCTGGGTAGGTATTTGGTCAGCAGTAGCGTTTAACATCAGGTTCCAGTCGCTCTTTTTTATTGGCGGTTTCGGGTTGGTGTTTCTGTTTCAAAAGCAATGGAAACAATTCTTGGTATTTGCTATAAGTTTTAGCTTAGGCGTGTTTGCAGTGCAGGGGTTGGTAGACATGTGGATATGGCATAAGCCATTTGCTGAACTAACGGAGTATGTAAGATACAATTCTGCTAACGCCACTACATATACCAATGGCCCATGGTTTCAGTACTTCGAGGTGCTTGTGGGTGTTATACTTCCGCCGGTTGGGTTGTTTTGCATGTTTGGCTTTGCACGCTCCTGGAAGAAATATCCAATATTATTCTGGCCGAGTCTATTCTTTTTTGCGTTTCATTCCAGCTTCCCGAATAAGCAAGAAAGGTTTATCTATCCCGTAATTCCATTTGTAATTGTGCTTGGATGTATTGGCTGGTCTGAGTTTGTTGTTACTTCTAAGTACTGGCAGAATCATAAAAAACTACTTGTGGGTTGCTGGACTTTCTTCTGGATATTGAATTGTATTCCACTACCTGTACTGTCAACAACCTATTCGAAAAAGAGTAGGGTAGATGCTATGACCTATTTATCTAAACGAAGCGATTTGCATGGGCTAATGGTTGAAGAAAGCTACCGTGATGATTTTACGATGCCTCCATTGTTCTATGTCGGCCATTGGGATGTACATGTTGTAGGGATCACCAAGAAACATACTATGTATAGGGCATATGAAGAGTATAAGGGCGACCCTAGAGACAAGATACACCCTAACTACATTATCTTTTTTGGGAAAGAAAACTTTGATAAACGGTTGGCTGGTTTTCAGAAAATGTTCCCTGATAACCACTATGTGGCCACCATTAGTCCAAGCCTGGTCGATGCCATTGCAACCTTTTTGAATCCTATCAACAAAAACCAAACCACTTATATATACCAGTTCTCTGAAAAGAACATGGTTGCTGACTCAGTTCTTTTAAGCCATTGATGCAATATTCCTTCTGAATAAGCCGAAAGAAACAACAGAAAAACATAGGCCAATACCTGTTAATACTCCCACTTTTTCAAGGAAAACAATATTGTTTATTGGTAGTTGCCTCCAGAAAATATCATAGAAACCCTGAATTGACCAATAGTTTATAGACAAGTGACCGACAGTTTGCATCCAACTAGGCATAAGAAAGCTTGGTACCATGCTACCACCAATTGCCGACATGATAAGAATACAAAGTGTGCTTGTTCCTTGCAACTGTTCTCTGCTCTTTACTACAGAAGCCAGGAACATACCAAATGCCGCGCAGGCGTATGCTGTGGCAACAACTAACAAAATGACCGGGACTATTTTAGGCCATAGTACAAGTCCAAAAGTGATAGTAGAATAAATAAGCATGATGAATAATTGGCAAACGGCAAATACCATAGAAGAGAGGAGCTTACCATTGAGTATAGCGTTAGAAGTTAATGGAGAACACAACAATCTTTTTAAGGTACCGCTTTCCTTTTCTTCAAGTAATCGGCCACCCATGGCAGTAAGGCTGAACAATAGCATCATTACAGCAGTGCCTGCTACTGCTTGTATTATGCCCTGGTTATCCTTTGCTTTTTCTACCGGCTCGCTTTGGAGCTTCATTATGTTCTTCTGCAAGTAGTCCATATCGGCAGAATTTGTTTTAATACTCTTCTTTACCTGTAGAGTCGCCATTAACATAGCCAGGCTATCCATCCCCACAAATTGCTTTTGAGTATTTCGTAAAACCATCTTTTCGCTCATCATTTTGCCAACCGAACTAAATAGATTTTGCATCAGGTATTGCTGCATCATTTCCATTTCAATGGATTGTGCTGCATCGTATCGTAACTCCCATGGCAAGTGCTTTATCTCTTTAACTGAATCTCCAAAACCTTTATGGAATATAAGTGCTGCAGGGTATTTACCTGCCTTAACAAGGACAAGAGCCGAATCTGTTGACGAGGTTGCTATCTCCAGTGCCTTAACTGAATCTAGTCCCGCAATCACTAACTTAGTAGTGGCTGATTTATCTTCGTCGCTTACTAATACGCTTATCTTATTATCTGATTTACCGTTAAGGCCACCAAATGCAAGCGAGAATACCGTGATAAGTATAATAGGCATTAAGATGCCAAGCATAACGGCTCTGCGATCTTTAAAGAATGTCTTAAGCTCTTTTTGTAATATTTTAAACATATGCTGTTTTAATCTCTTAATTGTTTACCGGTCATTTTTAAGAACACACCTTCCAGATTACCTTTTTGAATGTCGATACGATTTATCTCATAACCTGCATCATTGCATATTGTTACAATGTGTGTCAAGTCCTTCTTTGAATCATTAGATAATACGGACACTCTGTTTTCGTTAACTACTACAGTAGTTTTTAGCTTCTCTGCAAGTAGTTTCTCGTCAGGTGTATTAGTGCAGTCCACTATTATCATATCGTTCACCTGGCTTTGGGTCTTCAACTCATCTAATGTGCCTTGCGCTATAATTAAGCCATTATCTATAATGCCTATACGGTTACAGAGTTTCTCCGCTTCTTCCATGTAGTGGGTAGTATAAATAATGGTCATACCATCTTTATTAAGCTGCTGTATGAGCTCAAATATCAAGTTGCGACTCTGCGGATCAACACCTACTGTGGGCTCATCAAGCAACAGTACTTTAGGTGAATGGAGTAGGGCGCAAGCTATATTTATACGGCGTTTCATACCGCCGGAATATTCAGTAATGGCATCTTTTCTTCGGTCGTATAAGCCAACCCACTTTAGTAAGTTCTCAGCTTTATCCGTCAGTGCTTTTCCCGCAACGCCATATATGCTGCCCCAAAACAAAACATTCTCCCATGCCGAGAATTTCTCATACAGTGCAATCTCTTGCGGTACTATACCCAACATGCTTTTTATTTGAGTGTTGGTCTTGCCGATTGGTATTCCCCCAATGGCTAAGTCGCCTGAGTCTGGTGGAAATAACATACTGAGCATATTAATAGTAGTGCTTTTGCCGGCACCGTTTGGGCCTAGTAAGCCATAGCATTCACCATCTTTAATAGAGAAGCTTATACCACGTACTGCTTGGGTTTTACCGTAACTCTTGGTTATATTCTTAACTTCAATCATGCTTATATACTACAATATTTTCATTAAAAGGTTCCTGTCCCTTAAGGCAAAGGTAAACATTAGCCAGCGTTGTAACATCGGCGCAACAATAACGGGTAATGGTTTCCAAATCATGCTTTTGCCAATAGGTAGAACCAACTTTACTTCCGTCCAGCTCCTGCTTGGGGCTTGGTAATCCAAATATATTGGCCAAAAGGTTCAGGGATGAGTATGCTTTATAGTCCCCGAATTTCCAAAGTTCCAATGTGTCAATTAGAAATACCTCCCAGGGTTTTTTACCCGCATTGTCAAGTATTGGTGGAATAGGAACTTTATTGATTAGCATCCTTCGTGCAATGTATGGATAGTCGAACTCCTTGCCATTGTGGGCGCAAAGCTGTTTCTCAGAGGACTTTCTATGTTGAATGAACTTTTCTAAAAATGCGGAGAACTCGATCAGTAATTTCTTCTCATCATCGCCACTAAATGACCTAAGCTGAAATGTTTCTTTTTCAAAGAAGCCCGCTACAATACATATTATCTTCCCAAATTCGGCAAATAACCCTGCCTTACCGTAGGATTCCGATAAGGTTTCATTCTCCTTTATTATTCGTTGGCGGGTAACTTTTTCTTCCCACAATTGTTGAAATGCAACTGGCACTTGCTCAAATTCTGCATATTGTGGAGCAGTTTCAATATCTATAAACAGTATGTTCTCTTTTAGAATAACAGGCATAGGTATAAATTTCAGACTGCAAGATAAAAAAGGTTGCAGTTGGTTGGTACAAGATTAGGGGTACTCTGCTTTAAGCTCTTTTGAATTATATAAAAGAAGACTGTAATTGACTATGAGGAAAAGTGCACAGATCAAAAGAGCCCACGTAACATTATCGCCCTCTGAGAAAAATGCCAATGAGAAGATCATGGCTAACCCCAATCGAAATACAGTACCCAACATAAATAAAACACTATTTACCCTGCCTATTAATTGATTAGGAACATGATGGAAAAGATAGGTAATACGCAATACCCTTGTGCCTGCATTGGTAATCCCTAAAAAGAATGAGAAAGTAAAGTATATTGCAGTGCTTGTAGAAAGAGCGCAAGCAGTTAATGCAATTACTGTAATACCAATAAGTAATAGAATAGCTTTTACTGTATTGGTATTTCTAAATACCTGCCTTATCCATGCCCCAGCCAGCAATGCCCCGGTGGCATAAAAAACATCAGTAAGGGCGTAGATGGCAACATTTTGGTGTAAGTGGTTTACAATAAAGATAGGCACCAACGTATTGAAATGCAACAATAGGAATATGAAGATGGATAATGAACTAATGCCAAATATCAAAATAAGTGGGTTGTTCACTAAGAAATCATTGCCAGTTTTAAACCTGTCCCAGGCGCTACCTTCTTCCTTATGCTTTTCGGTATGCGGAGTGTACTTAACCATTGCGATAAGGACAATGGCTATGAAATAGGTTAGACCGTCTACCATAAATATACGGCTAAGGCTCCATTGGGCTATATGTATGCCTATTGGAATGTTTAAACTGCCAATATGAATGCTATTCACATCAATACCTTGCAATAGTATAGCTCCTACACCGCCCGATGCAATAGTCATTGCCTGAGATTGTATTTCGAGCAGTGAATTGACTTTACCATAACTGGCCGCATCCGTTACCTCTTGGGCAAAGGCATATAGGGCAGGATAGTATATTGTATTAATGTAGGCTGTAGTCATAAATACGATTACAACCAAGTAAGTTGGCATGCCGGCTGTATATAAATGCCCCGTTATCGATGCTCCGCAAAGTATTATGCCGCCAATAACTGAGAATAGGAGGAATATCTTCTTACGGGCATACTTGTCAATTAAGGTACCTGAATAAAGGCCCCAGAATATGCTACCCACAAGGGTAAACATATACATAAGTGTTAGTTTACTTGGCGCATGCAGAATGCTTACAAAATACCATGGCACTGCCAACATGCTAATGCCTTGGGCAAAGCCTGATATGATGTTGCTAATAATAAGAAGATTCAAGGGCCTGGAGGCTCTCATAAACGGAATGTATATCTATCAAATAAATCAGGCTCCCTCATTTGGTGAGGAAGCCTGACTGAGTTTTTTATTATGAAAAAGTACTACCCTCTTGAATGAAACTGTTGAGTTGTTTGTGGTGTATTAGCACGTGAGTCTCTGTAAGCTGCACAGCTTTCAGACGATTTACAAGCTGCCAAAAACGATATAGCAAGTATTGCCAAAATAACCAATGGTGATAGAGTCTTTTTCATTAGTGTAATGTTATAATATTCTTAATAAAGAATTAGTTAAGACAAATGTAGAAGAATATTTCGAAAATGAAAAGTTTTTTGGCACTTTCTTATTAGCACTTATCAATTGATAATCCGACAGTATATTAGTTATCCGTGGCGCGATAGTTGTCGTTATTGATAATGCCCAGTATTTTGCCTTTTAGTTTTTTACCTATAAACGGCGTGTTCTTGGCGGGCGATGCAATATGCGTTTTTTCGAATGTCCATTCCTCGTTAGGGGCAAATAGGGTCATGTTGGCCTCTTCTCCCTCTTTTATCGTAGGCACTGTAAGGCCTAAGATCTTGCGCGGGTTTATGGCTATTTTTTCAATTATTTGTTCGGTAGTAAGCTCGCTGTACATGTTTACTATGGGGTAGAGGGTTTGAATGCCTATCATTCCCGGTGTTGCCAGGTCAAATTCTACCTTCTTGCTTTCTTCATCCTCAGGCCTGTGGTCAGAACATATTACATCTATAACTCCTTCGGCAAGCGCTTTCTTAAGTGCTTTAATATCTTCTTTGCCTCTGAGCGGTGGGCTTAGTTTGTAGTTCGAATCGAAGCTTAGTACCTCTGAATCATCCAGGCAAAGGTTGTATCCATTTACCGATACTGTTACCGTTACACCTTGTTTGCGTGCGCTCTTTATTAATGATATGCTGCCGGCTACCGATATAGAGTTAATGTGTATCCTTGCATCGCAGTGTTGTGCCAGGAAAAGGTCGCGGATCAGCATTATCTCTTCTGCTATCCTTGGTTCGCCTTTTATTCCTATCGATACACTTGCCTTGCCTTCGTTTACATCGCTTCCTGTCGCCAGGGTTTTGTCGTTACACCGGCTCATAATAAGCCCGTTGAAACTTTTCGCGTATAGCAGTGCCCTATGCATCAGGCCGGCATTCATTACCGGGTGTATGTCATCTGAAAAAGCTACTGCACCTGAGTTTTGCATGTCGAACATTTCCGCCATGTCTTTTCCTTCAAGTTTGGTAGAGATAGCACCAACCGGGTGTATATCTACTATCTGTCCTCTGGAAGCGCCTATTATATATTCTACCTGCGATTTGGTATATATGGTTGGGTTAGTGGATGGCATAACCGCTACGCCTGTAAAGCCGCCTTTTGTAGCTGCTTTTATACCTGTAATTAAATTCTCTTTGTGTTCATAACCTGGGTCGCAGAAATTAGCCTGCATATCGAACCAACCGGGTGAAGCATGAAGGTCATTAGCATTTACTACTTTCTTAATTCCGCCTGCAGGTATGGTCTTTTTAATTTCGGTTATCTTTCCATTCTCAATCAAGATATCCATTGTTTTACCATTATGTGGCGATGCAGGGTCAACAATTTTTGCCGATTGTATTAGCAGGTTCATAGTGTAGAGTTTTAGTCTTTCATTAATCGTAGTATAGCCTCTTCGGCTGCTAAAAATAGTAAAGCCAAAAGTAAGCAGTATTTCCAATAATATGTTCCGCGGTTAACTTCAGTTAAAAGCGATGGTAGCGAAGCGTTAGTTACTGCCATTACCTGAAAATTCTTCACTCCGGCTTTTGAATAAGCAGTTTCAATATCTTCCGTGCTCAGGTATCTCAGGTCCGATTCGCGACGGTTGTAGTTGAATGATATTCCGGATACCAGGCTGTCGCCTGCCATTAGCTTAAAATTACCTGCTTGTGTCAGCTGACTATGCAAGAACAAAAAGGTATTGTCATTTACAATTCTGCGTTCTGGTAATATCGAAATAGAATCTTTATCACCCTGTATTTTAAAAAACACATTTTGAGGTAAGCTAACGTTAGGTGCTTCAATAGGTTGCGTTTCGCCAAACGTGTAGTAGGGTTGAAGGTTGCTGCTGCTATATAAGCCAATGTTATAAAGGGTTGGCACAAATATGGCATGCTGCTGAAAGTTACTGAAGTTGTTGTTTATTGCTACTGCCAGTAAGTAAATGTTCCCTTTGTTGTAATGGAACTCATCAAGAAAATCATCACCATTTTCCAGCTTCATCAGGTTTTCTGATAGTGACTTGGTATTATGCGATATGCTATAATGCTTACTAACAGAAGGTAGGTCCATATTAGGATGCTGTTTCTTTTCAAAGACCCCTGCATATATATTGCTTTCGTAATTAAGCTTATCAACCTTTAAATGGGTGGTGTCAAGCTTTTCGTAATGAGAACTGTTTACCGAAGTAAGGAAATCTTTGTACGAGTTCAAATCAATTCCGTTTGCAGGCGGAATAACTAATATGTTGCCACCCAGTGATGCGTATTTGGCAAGTTCATTACCCATACCCGATGTTATTAAACTAAGATTATCGAGGATAACAAGCCTGTAGTGCGGCAGGGTTGAATAGTCGAGATGGTTAGCTATGGCGCTGCTGAAAGTAAACAATGAATCTCTGCCATAAAGTAGGCTTAGGTAGGCATTCTTCTTTGTACTATCAGGATGTACCCAAAGCACCGGTATACTCGATGATAATTTGAATGAGAAAAAGAGCTTGTCATCAAAGGTTATAGGGTAGTCGTTTATTTTAAGCTCTCCTTGCTGTATTAAATTCTTTGCCGGAATAAAGGACATGGATACTATAGTTGACCCTTGTGCATCGATATTGTAACTGCCCACTGCTTTTTCTTCTCCATTTAATAGCAGCTTAATTGGCGAATTGGCAACCGCAGCGGTTGAATAATTACTAAGCTTTACCATCAGCTGCTCTGCCTTACCGGGTATATGAATAGGCGAGGTAAACCAGCAAGTATCGATGGATACATTGTTTTTGGTCTCTGCAGTTTCAGGTATTAAATCTGTTGTTATATCTGGGTTCGAATGGAAGTCAGATATATCAGATACCGATTTTTGAAAGTCAGATATTATAAAAGCTTCTTTTACCGGGCTTCCGCTATGCAAAAGGTTCTCTTGTTGGCGGTGTAGTACTTCAGGCAGTGTGCGAGAGAAAGCGGATGTCTTTAAGCCTTTCAGTTCTTCCATGAACTCATCTTTATTCAGCCAGCGTTCCTGGGCTTCATCAAAATCTTCTGATATAAGCTGTATCTTATCCGCTGCATTCAACGATTGTGCTATTTGCGATGCTTTACTCTTGGCATCTTCCAACAGTGTGCCATTCTGGTTAATGGCGTTCATACTAAAGGAATTATCTATAAATATGCTTACCGCTTTGTTGCCTGCGGTTATAGCGCCTTGTTTGTTTGGTATGTAAGGCTGTGCAAAAGCAAATACAAGTAAAGCTATTACCAGCATCCGGCATA